>Ga0172381_10003838_pt1 | contig 15732 bp, 16 predicted proteins | sample Leawel6488metaG_FD_119754 | JGI IMG/M metagenome (GOLD analysis project Ga0172381, IMG submission 119754) | Leachate microbial communities from a municipal landfill in Southern Ontario, Canada - Leachate well 64-88 metaG | ecosystem: Engineered > Solid waste > Landfill > Unclassified | place...
AACGTGCGTATTCTCGGAGGAAACACTATCATCAGCGGAGATGTCGGAAGAAATATGTCCATACTGGGAGGTTCAGTTAATCTTACAGATGCGGCAAGAGTTGAAGGAAGTGTTGTTGGTGCAGGAGGAGCGCTTACGTTCTATGGTCCGGTAAGTAAAGACATTAGAGTTGCCGGTGGACAAATAACTTTAGGAGGTGCAGTTGGAGGGAATGTTTTTGCATATGCGAAACAATTGATGGTTTCTTCAAATGCCAATGTTGCGGGAGATTTAACGTACAAAGGCAGTCAGAAAGCAGAGATAGCGTCGGGGGCGATAATTATGGGAAAAATAGCACAAGATGTGACCCCAAAAAATACCTCTTCGCAAATACAATCCCAAAAATCTAAATTTATCACTCCTGCTATATCAACATTTATTATTTTTGGAAAAACTGTTGGTTTACTCATGTCATTTATTGTCGGAATACTTTTTATGAAGTTCTTTCCTGTTTGTATTCAAAAAATAGTTGATATTGTCAAAAAAGATTTTTGGAGAGATGTGGGCATCGGTCTTCTGATAGTAATTGTTGCGCCGGTTACAATTGTTCTACTTTTCGTTACGGTCATTGGAATACCTTTTGCAATTTTTGGCGGAATGCTTTTTGCACTTTCTTTATATATAGCACGTATTATTGCCTCTTTGGTTATCGGAGGATGGGCCATTAGATATCTAAGTAAAAAACCTCATAAAATTTGGTCATTATTTGTAGGTCTTCTTATCTATGGAATATTAAGCATGATTCCAGTTTTTGGATGGATATTCTCGGCTATATTTGTTACTGCAGGTTTAGGTGCAATTTTTACAGAGAGAAAACAGGGCTATGCGCAACTCCGGGCAAAGAAATTAATTTAACAGAGGTGTTCGGCAAGCATTTTCTTCTTAAGACCAAGTTACGCCAAGTAAACTTCTGTTCCCGACTTTGTCTCTTTGTCAACCTTAATTGCAATTTCCTGTCCCTTTTTACCGGCTTTTACTTGTTCGTGTTCAAGTTGCATTGATTCAATTACTTGCTCTAGTTCGTTTTCACCGTGAACAAACTTTACCTTGTCCCCAACTTTTAAAGCTTTACCAAGTTTTACGACCGCGACGCCAATTTTATCGTAGTAATGAATGACCTTTCCTACTAAATCTTTTTTTGCCATAAGTGTCACCTCCTTATGCCCTTTAAGATCTTAGATTAAGGGTACAGCTGTATAATAGCAAAACATGTCTTGTTCTTCAATGAATATTTGGTTTATCAGAAGATTTAGCCGAACATTAACAGTTCAGGTTTAAATATCAAGAGCAATCCGATAGTCAGCATTAAGACCCCTCCGATTAGATAGGATAAGCGCGTATATTTGGTGGTAATGCCGGTCATCCGTAAGGTGACCATGGCTACAATGAAAATGAACAGATCATCTAACATGAAAAAGAAAATATAAAGTAAAATATAAAAATAATATTGCCATGTATTTAGATTGCTTAAAGCCAAAATTTGAGTATAAATAGCCGGTAAGCCGGCGGAACAAATTAGTTCAACCAGATTAACTGCAAAAGCCAGAACAATAATTCCCCCTATGGCCAAAAAGAAACTTTTTTGATGAGCAATATTTTTTAACTTTTCAAATACTTTTTGTCTTTTCTCTGAATTTGTAACTTTGCATGCAGCATATTTATTAGTAAAATATTCCTTTAAGTTGTGACCGCCACCAATTAAAGCAATTAGCCCGACAACAATTCTTACCCAAATTACCATTCCGATAAATAAAATTAGATTGAGCCAGGCAGCCATAAAAAGAAAATAAACAGACGCAGACGCTACTATAAAGATACTGCCCAAAATCCACATCCGTTTTCTATCTTGCATGCCTAAAAGCAAGCTTATCAAGAAAAGAAGTGTCCACATTGCGCAAGGGTTAAATCCATCCAAAGCACCCAAAACAATAGTCAAAACAGGCAGGGAGAAGCTTTCAGTTTCGATAGTTCCCAATAACGGAAGAGTGAGTTGCTGAGGAATAGCTGATGTTTTCTTTTTTGTTTCCCCATTCTCTTTATTTGATTTTTGGGCAATAATTTCTGCTCCTATGTCACGGCAGCCTTGATTTAGTGCACATTTTACAGCATCTTCAATTTGAGCTCCTGTATACGCTTCATCCAGCCAGCCGGTAAAATATTTTTCTCCAACAACCGTAAAAGGAACACCATTAACATCGGCATTTAATTTTTTTCCAAACTCAATCAATAGATTAAGACTCTTGCTGTCGCTTACTTCGTAATATGAAATTTTTAATTGCGGATATTTTTGCTCTAATTTTTCCAAGAATGGTTTTTCTTTAGCGCAGTGAGGACAACTGTTGCTCCAAAAAAAGTAAACATTAACTTCTTTATCATTTAAAGCAGGAGTTTCTTGCGCAAAAGCATTTTTAAATGGAAGAAATAAGAAAATAAATAGAGCTAATAAAAATAATTTTTTAAAGATATTAAACATAAATATTTACCAATTAAGAATAATTTTAGCAATTGTTTGGCGTTAACTCAACCATCCTGTTTTTTTTGAGTTACTGCGAGAGCTGCAATAGTAGTTGTGATTGGAACTGCCAAGATAAGCCCGATGCTTCCCACCAAAGTTCTAACTATTTCGCTTGCAATAATTTCGTAATTTATGATTTCAGAAAAAGGATGAGGATTGTTGATGAAAAGAAGCAGAAGAGGCAAGGCAGCTCCTGTGTAAACCAAGATAAGCGTATTAACCATAGATGCAATATGATCTTTTCCGACATCCATGGCTTTTTTGTAGAGTTCCTCTGCTTTTAGCCTAGGATTTGCTGCTTTAAGCTGTTGCACTATGGCTGATTGAGAAATGGTAATGTCATCAAGTACTCCTAAAACTCCGATTATAATTCCTGCCAAGAGTAAGCCTTTCATGTTAAGTGTTCCTTGTTTGGCAATTTGTAAAAATCCTGCTTCTTCTGAAAAAAATCCCGTTAGCCTTGAGGCTTCAACAAATACGCTTGCAAGAACGCCTGTTATTATTAAGGCAATTAGCGTTCCGCAGATTGCAATAAGTGTTTTTTTGTTAAATCCATGAGAAAAAAAGAAGCTAACCGGAATAATTATTAAAGAGCCTAAAATAGTAGTTTCTACAGGATTTGATCCTGTTAATATTCTAGGCAAAATAAAAAAGAAAATTACCAGAAAAGAAATTCCCATTCCCATTAAAGAAGTTAATCCTCTCCATTTTGCAATTAAAATTGTAAGCGTAATAAAAATTAAAAATAACCAGCCTAAGGAATTACGTCTAACATAGTCTGTTATGTAAAAAATATCTTTTCCCTCAAAGTCCTTGCTGTGGGTAACGATTACTTGATCATTTATTTTATATTTTGGAATATTTGCGATGGGTAAATTTCCGTTTTCAACTATAATTTTTTTATTTTTTAGAGAGCCTTCTGTTATCAAAAGCTCCAATTTTTGATAAAGCTGTGGTTTTTCTAATTTAAGTGGTGTTATTTGTTTTTCGCTTAATATCTTTTCTACTTTTGCTTCCATGGTTTTGTCTTTAAACTGATTTTCAGCTGTCTTTGTCTGAGCCATAACTGAAATATTTGAAAATAACAATATACCCAGCAATAGTAAAATTATTGAAATTATTTTTTTCATGTTAGTTGATTTTTGGCTGAATTTTTGTGTCTCTAAACTAAAATATTCTTTTTTCTATTTTAATTGCCTTGCCTTTAATTATGGCTTCAGCAATTTTTTTATTGGCGTTTTCTAAAAGTCTGGCAAATGTGGGTTGAGAAATTTTCATTTTCGCAGCGGCTTTAATTTGTTCTAAATCATCAATCTCATATAATTTTAACGCTTCAATTTCATCAGTTAACAGAACTACCTCTTCAAGTTCTCTTAAAGGTATTCCTTGAGGTTTGAAGTAGTAAACATTTGGATTAAATTTTAAGCATCGTGGCACTCTTGGTCTTGGCATAATATTAGTATTTTACAATAAACGCATAGACTTTCCAACCTTATCAAAATAAGATAATGTAGTTGGAAAGTCTATTTTACTCCCCCTTCAAGTCCTCTTCTTCTTTCTCGACATCTTCAAGCTCTTCTTTTAAAGCTTTTTTGTAGATTTGAATATCTTCGATTTTTTCTTCTTTTGTTTGGGGAGCATTCCATCCGAAATATCTTCCTAGGCCTCTACCGCAGTTGCGGCGTCCTCCAAATCGCATTCCCATTCCGCGACCTGCTCCACATGGTCCAAGTCCTCTTCCTGTCATTGGGCCTTGTCCTTGCGGACCGGTTCCATCAAATTTTGGCATATTTCTCACCCCCTTCACGTATTCGTATTGAATACCTATTCATAATACTATTATTATCTAGCCTTGTCAAGAGAATAGTTAATTTTATATTTGACGTTAAAAACCTCGTTTTTCTTTAGTTAGGGCTATTTTGCTTTACAAATGAGGATAGAGTGCTATAATCAGCCTCGTGAAAGAAAAGATTCAACAATTATCAGAGATTTTTAAGCAAAACAAATATCTTGTAGACAGCAAGTTATATTCTGGGAATTCCAAGCGGGTAAATGGTTATGGTATGGTTGAGGAAGTCACTGGTGGTATTCCAAATGTTGTAACCATTAATCCTCTTATTGTATCTTCGGAAGTATGCGATAGTTTTGGTAGGTATGGCTTTGCTTCGATGAGGTTATGGCGTTGCGGATTTGATGCGTGGCGTAAATTAAATAAGAATAAAGAGCCAATCATTGTCAGAAGAGTATTTCCGAATAAAGAAGGAGAAACCATGACTGGCCCTAGGAGTGGCAATATCCGATCTCTATTCGAACTTGTTACAGTTATGACGGAATTTTATAAGTTTCATAAAGAAAATTACGCAGATACAGATGTAAAACCGGAAATCATGATTCACAATACCGTAGATGTCGGTAGACCGCCTTTAAAAAAACGTCCGTTTCTCCCCCACCCGGGCGGAGATGTTACGCCCTTAGGAAATCACAGCTATCAAATTAGAGCTACTTTTGGCGCTGATGAATCGGCTCAGGGTTATCCATGTGACGAATGGATTGTTAAATTTAAGTCCGGAGGCGGATGCGAGGTATATCCTCCTATTAAAGCAACAAAAATCGAATCGAAAATTCCCTCAAAAGGACACTATCGTAAATTTTTGATTCCCGATGAATATAAGGACGTATTGTCATTGGATGAAATTAAAGTTTTATCTTTGGCTATGGTTGCAAAAAAAATGGAGGATAAGCATGGCGGATACAGGTTGGAATTTGATGAAACTGTTATCAACGGAAAAGACCAGATTGTTATTATAGAAGCAAGTCCCTTTAGGGAATACAATAATTCGCATGAGAATCTTAAAAAATTTGGTGATAAAATCGTCAGACCTTTAAATATAGTTAAGACTATTGATGATATTGAGAAATTACAGGAAAATTCATTGGCTATCGTACATTTAACTCACGAGATGTTTCAAGCTAATGAAACACGCAGAACTTTGATAAATATTGCATTAACTGCAAAAGCGAAAAATATTTCATTGGCGGTATTAGTTGCCGGAAATAAAGCGACACAACATGTAATTAGAGATTTTATTGATCATGGTGCATCTATTTGGTTTACTCACAATGAAAAATTTGAACAAGGTGAAAAAATCAGGCTTTCCAAAAAGATTGATGGGACTTACGGCTGGGAACGTGAAAATCCAATTGTTGAACAAGGAAAAATCAAAGGACGAAGCGTTGAAAAGGTTGGAGGTAAAGCGCGTGGTTTATGGAAATTGGAAAAATACGGTTTCCCTGTACCTCCGTATATTGCAATAGAAACATCACTTTATAGAAGAATTATTAAAGATCTTGATGTAGGAAAAGAAATATTAGCCCTAGACTCTTTATCCCCTACGGACAGAGTTGATTATACAGCAAATCTTACTAAAGATATTCAAAATAAAATTATCCAATACAATGGAAATTTGATACCCGATTTAAAATATCAATATTCGAAAATTGGAGAGGGAAAATCCGTTTATGTCCGTTCTTCGGCAACTAAAGAAGACGGAAATGAATCATTTGCCGGAATTTTCAAGACGGAATCAAATGTTTCTATGGAAAAATTAAATAGTGCAATTCTGAGTGTTTTAGCATCCGGGCTAGATCCTTCTGTGATAAAAGCAGCCCTTGTTAACGATATTAAACCTTCAGATATAGAAGTAGCAGTGGTTGTTCAAAAAATGATTGATGCAAAAATATCCGGAACTATTTTTACGAAAGACCACATACTTAATGATGAAAATATGATAAGAATAGAGGTGACAAGGGGTCTTGGCGATCAGATTGTTGATGGTACGGCAAAAGAATCTCAACATGCATTGGTAAACAAAACTATCGGCGAGGTTGAATTTATTAAGGACGGATCAAAGACATATGATATTCTAAGCAAAGAAGAGATTGTCAGACTTGCGAAGGTAGGAATTCTCGTAGAGGATGCCTTGAAGGAAGGTCCTCAAGATATAGAGTGGGGAGTTGAGAAAGGAACGGACATGTTTTACTTACTCCAAACTCGTCAGTTGGTTTAGTCTCCAACTTGACATATAGATTTTTTAGTTTAATACTAAATTGGTGAGGGATTTATTTAAGCTTCTAACATGCGTTGCGGGTTGTGAACTTGTTGGTTTGGTTGGCACACCTATAACCATAGCAGCTATTCCCGCATGGTATATCACATTAAATAAGCCTTTTTTCGCGCCTCCGAATTGGTTGTTTGGGCCGGCGTGGACAGTGCTTTATTTTTTAATGGGAATAGCAGTTTTCATTATCTGGCAGAAAGGATTAAAAAGTAAAAAAGCAAAAACCGCGCTTTCCTACTTTTTGATACAGCTTTTCTTTAATTTTATCTGGACTATTCTTTTTTTCGGCTTACGGTCTCCTCTGCTGGGGTTAATAGACATAATTGTTTTATTATTTACTATTATTTTGACGATTAAAGCATTTAGTAAAATTTCTAAGGCAGCAGCTTATCTTCTAATGCCTTATCTTTATTGGGTGTGTTTTGCCACTATTCTTAATCTTGCGATAGTATTGCTTAATTAATCTTAATATTCCCAAAACACTACCGTAACAAGTCTAATTTGAAGTGTTATTTTAGATATAATCTTTGGTGTCTGCTTCTGCTTCCTGTTTAGTTTTATGAATCGCTTTGTCTTTGTGATGCGCAGGGCTATATATAGTATATAGCTTCATTTTTTCACTGCTGGATGTATTTATTATATTGTGTTCTACTCCTGCAGGGATAACGATTGCAGAACCGTCAGAAATCGCGCTTTCCTCGCCGTTGAGTATTGCTTTTCCCATTCCTTTCTCAACTCTTATAAATTGAGCAACAATCTCGTGTATTTCTGTGCCAATTTCTTCGTTGGGATTTAAACTCATTACGACTAATTGATTGTGTTGAGATGTGTACAATACTTCACGGAAATAATCGTTTTGTTGTGTTTTTTCTTCTATGTTTGTTACGTAACCTGTCATATTTTCACCTCCTTCTAAAGTGGACTGAATATCCTTTTCTGGATTTATTATAGCATAGAAATATTTTTTTCAAATAAAAAATAGATAAATTTATATACATAAATTGCCGTCGTGGTATAATTGAGACATAATGCATAAACTTAATGAGAGTTTAATTCTTTTAACTTATAAAGAAAAAATATTATTAATGATAAAAAATTATGTTTATAATTCGGGAATACAAAAAACCTGGTCAATGATCGGAGGAGAAAAGGGAGAAAACGAATCATTTGAAAAAACAATTATTAGAAAAATAAAAGAAGAAATGAAAATAGAGGTAAGCGGTGTAGAATCTATACGGGATACATTTTCTGATAATAAAAATATACATTTTTATCATGGAAAATTAACGGATAATAATGTAAATTCTATTGAACGGGCAGAAGGGCAGGAATTACAATTCTTTGATTTAAAAGAATTAGGTAAACTTCAATTAACAACGTCTGCTGATTTATTTTTTGCACGCAACAAAGAAATCGTAGAAGAACTGCTTGCTGGTTAAATTATTCTCCTTGTGGTTCCGGCGGAAGAAATTCTTCTCCTCCACTGTCGGTTGTTTGAGGATAATCACTTGCTTTTAGCCATTGGACATAAGGACAGCCTGTTGGCTTACGGGCTTCTCTGTCCCATCCGGCTGTGCTGCATTTCTTCATTTTTTTACCGGCACTTGTTGTAAATAAAACTAACTTTTCTCCGCATTGTGGACATTCCTCATCCAGTGGCTCTGTCGTGCCATTGATCCATTCAACGTAATCACATCCTGTGGCTTTTCTCGTTTCTTTGTCCCAGCCCCCTTTTGAACATTTTTTCATTTTTTTACCAAAACGGGTTGTCGCGAGAATAAGATTTGCTCCACACTTTGGACATTTTTCGTCTAGAGTCTGAGGTTCGACCTCAAACCATTTTACATAATCGCATCCTTTATTGGTTCTTGTTTCGGGATCCCACGAGCCAGTCGAGCATCGCTGAAGTTTTCTTCCTGTTTTTGTGGTTGTTATCTCTGCGAGAGGGCTTCCGCATTTAGGACATTCGTTTTCTGGTGTTTTGTTATCGTCTGCTGTCATGAGTTTATATAGTAACGTTTATAAAATACATCTGTCAATAGGTATTTAATTTTCAAGCGCTTGATACAAGGTAAGATAAGAGATATACTTGGAAAATGTTGTCGGAAATTTCAAAATCTCAAAAAATATTCTTAATGCTTGGTGTAATGAGCGCGATGCTTCTCTCCTCTTTAGATCAAACAATTATTGCAACAGCGATGCCGAAGATTGTTCACGAGCTTAACGGACTAGAGCATTTATCTTGGGTTTTTACAGCTTATCTTCTGGCCTCCACAATTGTGGTCCCTATTGCAGGTAAAATATCTGATATTTATGGGCGAAAGATTTTTTATATAGTTTCAATAACTATTTTTTTATTAGGATCCATATTGTCCGGTTTGGCACAGAGCATGACTCAATTAATTTTTTTCAGAGCAATACAGGGTATTGGGGCCGGAGCAATCATGGCAAACTCATTTACGATAGTTGGAGACCTTTTTCCGCCAAGAGAAAGAGGCAAATGGCAAGGAATGCTTGGTTCTGTTTTTGCATTATCTTCAATTACGGGTCCAATGTTGGGAGGATGGTTGACCGATAACGCTTCCTGGAGATGGACATTTTTTATAAACATGCCGATTGGAGTATTGGCTTTGATTTTGGTTTATTGCTTAATGCCCAAGTTTACCTCGGCAATTAAAGATAAAATTATGGACTATAAGGGTTCATTTACGTTAACGATTGGATTAATTACATTTCTGTTGGGATTTGTTTGGGGAGGAAATCAATATTCCTGGAATTCAATACAAATAGTAGGATTATTTATTATTTCAATTATTTCATTCTTTGCATTTGTCCGGATTGAGCGTAAAGCAAAAGAGCCAATTCTTCCCTTGAGTCTTTTCCAAAATTCCATATTTTCTGTCTCAATTTTGATAGTATTTTTGATTGCTATGGGAATGTTTGGTGCAATTTTGTATATTCCGATATTTGCGCAAGTAGTTTTAGGGGTTTCCGCAACCAGCTCCGGGACAATGCTTACTCCAATGATGTTAAGCAATGTTTTTGCAAGCGTTATAGCAGGACAGATAATTTCTCGTACCGGAAAATACAAACTATTAACAATTTTTTCTCTGACAATAATTTTAATCGCATTATTGCTGTTATCAATGATTAGTTATGAAACAACGCGGACAGAGCTAATCTTGGAGAGCATGTTTTTGGGTATGGGTATAGGAGTGGGCTTTCCTGTTTTTGCAATCGCGGTTCAAAATGCTTTTGAATATTCCAAGTTGGGGGTTGCGACAGCGTCAACACAATTATTCCGCTCAATTGGAGGAACAGTTGGAGTCGCCATAATGGGTACTATTTTAAATAACTCTTTGTCTTCAAAGTTAAGCGTTCTTTCTTCAGAAAGCTTTGTCCAGAATCTTTCTAAATTTAATATTAATTTAGGAACAAGCGGCATAGATATAAATAGACTGCAGGATATTACTTCTGCTGCAACAAAAGTTCAATTCCTGAAAGACATATCCGGCTTACCCTTGGTTGTTAGGAGTGAAATGCTGCAAGCATTTTCAAAATTCAATACAGAAATAAGTCAAATATTAGCCTCATCAATTGCGAATATATTTTTGATAAGCTTCTTTTTGACATTAATTGCTTTTGTAGCAGCATTCTTTCTTAGAGAAATACCTTTGCGTAAATCTCACGTGCATAAACCGATATTGGAAAAAGCCGGAATTGAAATTGCAGTTGAGGAGGGAGATTTTAGAGCGAAAGACACACCTCGGATTTAATCTTTATTTCATTTTTTTTGATCGTTCCGCTTGGTAGCTCCAATACCTTTTCGTATTTTGGATTCCACAGAAATATTCTGTTTGGCCTTAACCCTTTTTTTAGAGAAACAACAATATTCTCGTTGTTTAAGATTAAAACATCAATTGGGAATTTTAGTCCGAACGTATGAATTCCAAAATGAGTTTTTAGCAGTAAAGCAGTAGGCTTTTTGCTTCCGATGAGCCCTATTATTCTTTCTTTTGTGCCTAAGGCTTCTTTTGCGGCAAGTCTTATCATGTAATTATTATACATACATGATTAGGCTAAATGTGGTATAATAATAGCCTCTGAAAATATCAAATTCAATAAGCTCAACAAAACAAGCGCCAGTCTGCAACCAGTGTGGAAAAAGGTTGATATTTGTGGGCAAAACTACGACTAAAGACACCTTTTCTAAGATAGTGACTACCATTTATAGATGTCCTGATAAGGAATGTCAAAAAGAGATTGATAAGAAGACCAAAGCTAGGATTAAGCTTCAAAAAGAGCAGGACAGCGCTAAAAAGGCCCGTGTTAAGTCAAAAATGAGGCTAAATAAGAGAAAAATCCTTCGTTAAGCTTCAGATCCCTGAACTATCACATCAAAAGGCTTTGTATTGGCTCCATATGATTTTGGGCCGTCTTCGCTGACATATCGGGCAATATTTTCCTTGAAATATGGCGGTTTTGCGCTTTGGATTTTGCCTACGAGATAATATGTAATTGCCATAATTGTGGCAAAATTCACATCTTTCGGCAGATCAATGTTCCATCTGTGGTTTGGATCTCCAAAATATTCATTTTTTTGACCTAAGGATATGACTAATTCCTCGGGAGTCTGTATTACAAACTTAGCGTGCCTTGCATGCCCTTGACTAAATGCTCTTAATGAGACATAAGGGCCAAATAATTCACTCTTTTTTATCTCGAGCATTGGGCAAATTTGCATAAATTGATCGGGAACAATGAAGGAATAGCCTTTATACCCGCCGAAATCATCGGGCAACTTAAGATTTTCCATGAATTCCTTAATCTTTGAAGGATTTTCGTGTGTTGCTCCGAGTATCATTCCCATGTAGGTAGATGTGTTGTAAGTATATGGCTCCGATATTGATTTGAAGATAATGTTTTTATCAGCTATTTTAGCAGCATCAGACTCTGCTTTGGTTGTAAATAATGTTGTTTTCAGTCCGTTTTCTTTTGCCAATTCTAATTCCCAAACTGAATCTTTACCTCCCGATGCAGATATAACGACAGTATCCCTTAATGTTCCATCTTGAGCTTTTTTATTTGAAGAAGCGATAATTGATCTAAAATTGCTTTCGTCAGCCAATATCGCATCTTTTCCTGAGAATATAATAGTGCCGGTATTAAATGCATTTCCTGATCCCACAACAAATGGGGATTTGAATTCATCTGTATTTACATTTGGGGGAGGATTTTTGCTAAAAAAATCAAGTGCTTGAGAAACATTTTCGTCCAGATTCATGATTTTGGGAGAATTTTTTTCAATATCTCTACTCATATGAATAACTTTATGCTTTTAATACAACCAAAAATATAATACACTTATTTTGGTATTATATCATTTATTTTACAATCAGACTATTCCACCCCGGGCTGAAATAGTAGTTTTTGCAAGCCGGAATTACTTTTTTCCCCAGCTGGTTAGCATTAAGACACCTGATAATCCTACCAACATGTATATAATTCCCGCAATTCCACTGAATATTGCATCTACGAAATTGTAATTAAAGAACCCAACTAGTCCCCAATTGAGGGCTCCAATGATTACGAGAATGTATGCGATTTTTCGTACGCTCTTCATTTTATCACCCCCTTTCGTATATCTATCATTATTAAGACATGTATATAAAAATATGTCAATATCTTCCTCTTATCTTGCGCTCATGTTATAATTACAGCAGGAAAAATTTGCTGGGGTGGTGGAATGGCAGACACGAGGGCCTTAAGAGCCCTTATCCGCAAGGGTGTGGGGGTTCGACTCCCCCCCTCAGCACTAACCTTCGCTAAAGCTACGGTTAGCAAGCTTGTTTCAATTAAGAAGCGGGCCTGCCCGCCGAAGCCCAAGCCAAAGCGAGGGCGTAGGCGGGGGTTAGCTCAGCTGGCTAGAGCGCGCGGTTTGGGACCGTGAGGTCGGAGGTTCAAATCCTCTACCCCCGACATTTCGACAAGCTCAATGTCTTCGACTTAATTATATTAAGATTGGAGAAATGCCCTGAGCTTGCCGAAGGGCAAATGTATTACGTTTATTTGCTTCGTGGAATTAAAAATCATCTGTACGTTGGAATAAGCCATGATATTTCTCAAAGAATTATACGTCACAAAAGTGGAGACGGTGCTGAATTTACAAAACGAAATAAAGCATATGAACTTGTTTATCAAGAAAAATTCTTAACTTATTCTGAAGCAAGAAAACGGGAATCTCAGATAAAAGGTTGGCGGCGTGAGAAAAAAGAAAATCTTATTAAATTCGGAAAGCCAAATGTTAACATCTGGATTAAATAGTCTATTTTGTGTTAAAATATTTCAATTAGGCGGGATTAGTTGATCGGTTCAACAGCTGCTTTCCAAGCAGCAAAGACGGGTTCGACTCCCGTATCCCGCTCTCATCCTTCGCTGAAGCTACGGATGATTCGCTGTGTATTACGTCTATATTCTTCAAAGCTCAAAATCTCACATTTTATATTTCGGATACACAACGGATTTAAAAAATAGGATTAAGGAGCACAATAGCGGTAAATCAAAATTTACAAAAAGTCATTTGCCATGGAAATTGGTTTGGTATTCGGGTTTTTGCGACATGCAAACAGCAAAAGATTTTGAGTTTTATTTAAAATCTGGATCGGGGAAAGCGTTTGTATATAAGAGGCTAATAAAAATAGCTTTAGCGAAGTTGAAAACAAATATTAAATAGGTGTTCCGAAGCCTTGGCGAAGGACACCGTATCCCGCTCAAATTTAGTTAGAACATTTGAAGCTTCTGGTGATAATTATTGTAGTTGCGATAATTGGCACCGCAAGTAATGCGCCAAGAATTCCCATGAATTTTCCTCCGACCAAAACTCCGATGATAATGATAATTGGATTTAATCCGACTGCTTTTTCCATTATTTTGGGAACAAGCAGATTGTTTTCGAGCGCCTGCAGTATGATGTAAAAAATAACAATTGATATTGCAAGTCCGGGAGAAATAGTCAGGGCAACAATTGTGGCTGGAACAGCTGATATTATCGGTCCGATTGTCGGAACTATCTCTAAAACACCAGCCAATAAAGCAAGAGGAAGAGCATAAGGCAATCCAAGGAGTGCCAATCCTATCCAAGTAAAGAAACCTATTGCAAAGCAAAGAACCATTTGTCCTCTAACCCATAGTCCGATTTTATCCTCAATTTCAGATATTGTTCCAAGGACATTTTCTTGGTATTTTTTAGGACAAAGGGATGTAAAGTATTTTCTGAATGTTTTTCTTTGCAACATAAAATAGAAACTTATAACGAATATTGTGAGCATAGAGAATATTCCGCTGAAGATTTTACCGGTTACGCTCAAGGCGTTTTTACCGATGACATTGATGTCTGTCCCGAAAAATTTATTAACGCTGGCTGGATCAGTCTGAAAATTAAAAAGGTTTGTAACCTGTTCAATGTATCCGGGAAAGTTTTTGAGAAGAAGCTGTATTTGGGCTACAAAAAAAGGAATCAATGGGAAAATTAGTAAAATTAATATTGCTACGGTTATGGTATAGGGAATCACGACAGACAATATTCTCGGGACTCGTTTTCTCGTTAAATAGTTTGAGAAAGGAGCTAAGGCAGCCATGATTATAAAGGATATAAAAATTAGAATTAATATTTCACTTAACTGAATCACTATCCATAAAAGTGCAATTACAACAAGTACAGCCAAAAAATGATTATTAATAATGTATTTTATAACCGGATTGCTCATGGCTTAATTGTATCATAAATATTTCATAGTCAAGAGGTTCTAGATTTATTTACAAGGTATACTTGAATAATGTAAAATACAGATATCTTGCGCCCGTAGCTCAACGGATAGAGCACATCGGTTCTAACGATTAGGTTGGGGGTTCGATTCCCTCCGGGCGCACACAAAAGGAGTTCGTTTTGCATGGTGGGCGTAGCTCAACGGTTAGAGCGTCAGCTTGTGGAGCTGAAAGTTGCGGGTTCGATTCCCGTCGCCCACCCCAATTTATTTTTTAATCTCCTCGGGTATATAGAATTTTTTGTTTTTTAGTTTGTCCGGAAGAAAAGATACATTAATTTTCGGTCCGACGTATTTATCACTCCAGGTGTAGTTTTTTGCATAACCTAAATTTTTCATTAATTTTGTCGGGGCATTTCTTAGATGTAGAGGAATTGGTTCATTGGGAAATTCGTAAACCGCTTCTTTGGCTCTTCCCAACGCGTTGGCAACTGCGCGGGATTTTTTCGCAGTTGCAAGATAAAGTGTGACATGAGCCAAAGTCAATTGTGCTTCAGGCATTCCGATTTTATGAACTGCTTCAAAAGCCTCATTTGCCTGAATTAACGCTCCTCTATCAGCAAGGCCTACATCTTCAGAGGCCAGGATAATCATGCGTCTGGCGATAAATTTTGGGTCTTCCCCGTTTTCCAGCATACGCGCTAAGTAATACAGGGCCGCATCCGGGTCAGAACCTCTTACAGATTTTATAAAAGCGCTGATGATATTGTAATGTTCATCTGCTTTTTTATCGTACAGACCTGCAGATCTTGTTTGAAAAACTTCTTTGATTATTTCGTTGGTTATTTTCTTACCTTTGAAATTAGTAACGGCAATTTCCAAAGCATTCAGCATTATTCTGGCGTCTTGTCCGCAAAGTCTTATCAATAATTCTTTTGCGTCAGGATTGATTGTTTTCTTATACTTTCCTAATCCTTTTTCCTTGTCTTTTAGGGCAATATCTAGAATTTTTTCCAGATTTTTTTCATCCAACCCTTTCAAAACAAAAATTCTGCATCTGGATAAAAGCGGACTTATGACTTCAAAAGAAGGATTTTCAGTTGTCGCGCCGATTAAAGTTATTAATCCCGATTCAACATGCGGAAGAAGACCGTCCTGCTGGGCTTTATTCCATCTGTGAATTTCATCAATAAATAAAATAGTTTTATTTTTGCTTTCTTTTGCCGAATTTATAATTTTTTTTAGGTCTTCTTTTCCGGTCTGCACGGCAGACAGGGCATAAAAATCAGAATTCGTA
>Ga0172381_10003839_pt1 | contig 15732 bp, 25 predicted proteins | sample Leawel6488metaG_FD_119754 | JGI IMG/M metagenome (GOLD analysis project Ga0172381, IMG submission 119754) | Leachate microbial communities from a municipal landfill in Southern Ontario, Canada - Leachate well 64-88 metaG | ecosystem: Engineered > Solid waste > Landfill > Unclassified | place...
ATGTTTAAGAACATCTACTTTTGCTTCTATGAACAAGCCTCTGTAAAAAGAGTTTTTCAAGTTATCTTGAAAGAAACAACCACATCTTTAGTGTAGTTGTAGTTCATTATTATTCACATTGAATAATAATTCACACCATTTTCATTAATTGTTTCGAATTTTCTTTTTACCTTCTTTAAGATGAGTTCTCTGCCTTTCTTAATTTGTGATTTTATAGTCGAAAGATTAGTTGTTGTTATATGCAGACCGATACATTCACTTTTAGTTGAATCTATTGTTATAGTATCATTAAACCCTCGTTCATATGCTATATCATCTCTTGTTATAGTAAAACTATTATTCGATGCTATTGTTAATTCATATACATATTCTCCGGTTTCTGATTCATAATTTACGATAATATCCTCACCCCCTGTATTATGCAATTCCAAACTGTAAAAATCTTCTGGATTTTCTAAAGTAATCGATTGATTACTTAATTTAATTTTAATCTCTTTTTTGATAGAATCAGCTATATCTTTGTATGCCATATGTTCCAATTCTCTCATTACCATCACCTTTTTGTATTTTTCTGGTAAATTATTTATGACATCATATACTAATTCACATTTCTTTTTATTTGCATCATCCTGTTCATCATTATCCGCGTCATTATCAGAATGTAAAATATTTAATATGCTAGGAGCTTCTTCTGTATCTCTTTCTAATGATATGAAATTATATTTATGACTATCTTTCCATTCTTTTATTACTAGATTAATAGCTATTTTAGTTAACCAGGTTTTAAATAAACTCTTCTCTTTGTTATATGTCTCTATTTTTTCTAGAGATTGCATAAATGCTTGATTTGCGAATTCTTCTGCTTTTTCCATGTCCTTAGTATAACTTTTAGCAATATACCAAGTTAAAGATGGTTTGTGCTCGTTATAATAACTCGCGAAATCGTGCCCTGTTATGTCTTTAAATAATTTTTCATATTTATTCATATGTAGTGGGTTATTTTTTATTTAATGATTAATTTTATACAAGATTATGATATACTATATTTTATTTACTTTTATATCTTATATTATCTCATTATTACTTTTATTTATTTTTATCACTCTATTGATTTCCATTGCAAATTCAAATAATGTGGTATTAGTTTTTTCCATTTCAGCATAATCATATTTAAGTTGATTGAGAGGCATAGTTATATCTATGTCATTTTCATATAAAAGTGAAATAAGATCTGGATTACTAAATGAAACACTGTCTGTAACATTTTCACCATCTTTCTGATAAACATATTTTATTTCATTTAACATTAAATCATTATTGTCTACTGTTACTTGAGTGACCACTGTATCATCTTGTCTAATCTGATTAATAAGTGTTTGCCATTGATCAATTTTTATTTCATTAAGTTGCTTCATTTGCTATTGCGTTAGTTTATTAGATAGTTCTTTTAATAAATTGATTTTTGTTTGTTTTTCGTGTATTACATCTTCGAGTGATTCAATAATAAATTTTTTATTACTATCGTCCATGAACCATAAACTAATATCATATACTAATGAAATAAAAGACCATCCTTTTTTGATTTTTATCAAATCTAAAGTGTGATCTTCTAATTTATAAAATTTAATAATATCATTAATCGTATCATCGTCTATTTTTTTAATATTTACTAAATGACAAAATGTCGTACATCCAATATCTAATCCATATCTTTGTGGATTAATGTTTTCAAGAGAATAATTGACAATGAAATATGAATTAAAATCAACTTCTTGTTCATGTTGAACACATTCATTTGCATTGTCAAATACCGTGCCATCTTTGCTGATAAACACTGATGTTTCTATCTCTTCTTCTATTGTTCTAATAATTTTTTTCTTTTTGAGAATTGTTTCCATTTAATTATGTTTATATTTAAAAGAATATTTTTTTATATTTTCCTGAATTCTTTTTAATCCAACTATATTCTTTCTTTATTTCTTTCATTATATCATGATATGCTTCATCTAATGATTTGTAATAATAAGTATATTCATTTTTATTATAAAATAATTTGTAATAATAAGTATATGCATCTTTAATATAATACATAAAAAAATTCTGGGGTCTTCCTAATGATATCCATTTATTAATTTAAAATTCATTACTATAATTCAGTTTTTCAATTTGATATAATTGAAATTCTTTTCTTACCTTTTTTAAAAGTTTAGTTTTCATTTATAATTTGTTTAATTATTAGTGTAAAAGTAATAATTTTTTTTTAATTTACAAAGTTTTTTAACATTTATTTTTTAATATATAACTACAAAATTATATGTTTATATAACAATGATGGACATTTCTACATTTGATAACTATAGTAAGATAAATTCAGAGTTTCTAAGAGAACACAATAAGATAACTTCTAAATATAAGATAGATTTTATTTCATTGACAAGCGTAAAACTCCCTTTAATATGTTTATATGATATCGTTTTTTTATTGTTTAAAAATAATTTAATCGATCTTAAAAAATCTGAAATAATACTATTAACATTAACGTCTGTTGGTATTTTAGCTAAAGAGAACAGTGACATTGTGAACAATCTTATAAATATATTAAAAGAATTAAAGTTATATGAGTATTTAAATAATGTTCAAAAGACAATAAAAAGTTTAAAAAATTTAGTAAATATAATATTTAAAAAAGAAGGAGCCGTCATAACCAATATCGATCAGGCTTTGAAGTATAAACATACCATAGATGTTTTTAATTACACTTTAACATTTATACGTATGGATGATATATTAATAGAAGATTTTTGTAATTGGTATATCAACGATCAACGTAATAAAAATTCACAAGAATTAATAGATTATATTAATATCAATTATTATATTCTCTAAACGATTTTAATAATTTTCAAAATTGTTATTATTCTTTCTATTAAAATTATTATATTTTTTGATTCTTGGCCTTTTTCTTTTGTTTTTATAATCATTTGATTTTAAATAATCTTCATATTCTTTTTCAGCTCTTTTCTTTTTTGCGTATTTTGATTCAAGAGAAGTTCCATTTATAGTGTTTTCTAAATCACCAAGAAAACCAGAACCCCCATATGTTTTATTACTATGAAATTCTTTCCTATTATTATAAATTGCTTTGTGTTTTCTTTTAGGTTTTTCTATTTTAACTGGTATTCTAATTGTAGGAAGATCTTCCCAAGAAATATTAACAGTAGCATTACAAAGCTTTTCTAGATATGTTATATTTTGAAATTCTCTATTTGTATGTTCATTGAATCCGCCAGTAGAAATATTCGTAACTTCTGGTATAGTATACATAAAAACAGCTGAATCCGTATATCTACCAGTTGGGTCTTTACGATAATTTAATCTATTATTTAATAATTTTTTTGATAATTCTTTAACAAATTCATCAGAACAACAAACATCTCCACGTTGAGATGATATGATAGAATCATAACCATGCCTATCAAAAGCAATACATCTGTCAAATCGTGTAAAAAATTCTGGAGTATTTTTAAATATTTCTCTAGAACCCTTACACCCACTACCATCCATCGCTTCTTCTCCTAAGAAAAAATAATAGCAACCTGGAATGTTATGTTCTATCATATTCAGCATTACTGTCATTCCAGCTTTGCAATCAGCACTAAGTGGGGTTTTACCATCCGTTGCGACTTTTTCTCCTTTCGAATCAATTGTTATTTTATGTACTACATCAATCAATTTATCTGTATAACTATCCATATGGCAAGTAAACATGGTACGAGTCTTCCCTATTGTTATTCTATAATTTCCAACCATATCCATTTCTATTCCATTTGGTAAATATGGTAACAAAATATATTCTTTTCGGTATGGCACAAGTTTTTTAGTTAATTCAAGAAATGTTTTTTTTATATCCATTTATAATTTTTTGAGTTTTTTCTACGTTTATATATTATTTTCTATGACAAAATTACAAAAATAATTCATCAATTTCAACTTATTTCAAAAATAGAGTATAATAATTAATATGGAAGATTTTTATACTAAATTCATCAAACCAAAACATATTCTCAAAGATATTAATTTTTTTCATAGTAAGATATGTGATGTTATAAAAAATGATTTTTTTGGTAAGTTTTTATTTAATGGTAGAAAAAAGAATAAAATTAATGAATTCGTCCTAAATAATTTTTTATCTAGTTTTAAAGATACTAGATTAGTATTCGTTAACGATACTATTATTGTTAGATTTAGTATAGATAAAGAAAAACAAAATCAATTGCAAGATAGGAGTGATATAAATATATCTAAATTAATATTTAGAAACTATAGTATATATGATTTAAAAATCGAAATCAATATCTGTTTAAGTTCAAAAGAAATAAAAAATAAATATATAGATTTTAATAATATAGCTTTAACTCAACTTAGAAAAGAAATTCAAAAAATAAATGAATTTTACACATTTAAATTTAGACAGATTGAAAAAAGAAGATTTAGAAGAATAAACAGAAGACTACAAAATCTTAAATCAACTCATTATTATGAATGGAACGAATTATTGAGATTAATAAGAGATTGTACTGACCCCTCATTGGAAGAAAATTTTTATAAATTAAAAGATGTTATTTTAGGAATGAACACGGATTCTGTCGGACTTATACATAAAGTCATACTTAACAGCGAGTTATATAGAAAATTTCAACACACAAGTCAAATAAGAGTTGATAAATTTATAAAAAATATATACAAAGTGTGTTTAGATTCAGATGAAATAATATATTTGAGTAATAATTTAGCTTGGTGTATGGGATATAAAATAAAAACATTGAAACAGAGCGATGAGTTTCTTTTCAATGTTTTAAATCATTTTAATAGAATATGTAATTCTAATTTGATGTTTATCCAATCTATGTATAATAAAACTTCTTAATTAATCATCTTCCCACATACTTTTTAAAACATTATAGCTATCGAATAAAAATGTTTTAGGTAAAGATATGTGTTGATTGTCAGATTTATTATGAACTTTAAAATAATGTTCATTTTCTATAAATTGGTATTTAGAGTTTTCGTAGTTTATTTTACCATTATTTATGAAATCTTGAAGAGATAAAAAATCTATAGTGAAAAAAGATATAATTTCCTTTCCATTAGGATATTCATTCAGATAGGTAAATCCAACATTATTATTTTCTGTATTGATAAGACATTCATAAACTGCATCGAATTCATCTCTATTTATTTTTTGTGAAAAAATTTGTTTCATGTTGTGTTTTTTAATTAATTTTTTAATACAAAAATGCATTTATTTTTCTATTTCTATGTTCATTAAATTTGATTCTTTGTTCTTCACGTAATATTTTTTGTTTTTCAACACTCAAGGATTTCATAAATAACCCATGTGCATCAAATGGTATATCAGATAGTAAATATTTTTTTTTATCTATGGAAAGAAAATAATTGACCTTTTTTATTTCATATGTATATCCCCAATTGTCTAACATTTCACATATATTATCTGATATTTTTTCGAAATCAGTGAAGAAAAACATATCAGTGTCAATGTAAGTGTAATAATTTCTAAATTTTGTTTCTATTTCATTGAATATTTTTGACAAAGTTTCAATAATAAGTTCTGGATTAATACATCTAATAGGGTGTTTGCTACCTATGGCTATTCCATAAGTCATGTTAAGTATAATTTTTACGATAGTTGAAACTTTTTTATCAGTACTTCTTTCTTTAAAATTTTTATAATTTTTAATCATAAAATTATATAACTCTGGAAATTCCTTTATATTCCATTTTAGTTGTTGACTGAATAATTTATCATCCCACTTCTCTTCTCCGAATGGATCAATGTCTTTTATACTATCATTTGATTTTACTTTTGGATTATTTAATAATGCTATAGTTGTAGCATAAAAATTATTTATAGTTAAAATTGTAACGTCTTCAAATATACGAGAAGGATATGGTGCTAAAACCATACCAATGCCATATGTTTTATTAGTTTGTATATTTTCATTTATTTCATATTCAGGGTAAAAATTATCTAATAATAATTTTATTATGTCGGAATAATTATTAAATCCTTTGGTGATGATATCTTTGGTGATATCATCTGCGGTGTATTTTGTTGATTCTAACAAATTATACACATTATCAAATGTTAATTCCATAGTTTGAAGTTATCTTATTTTTTTGAAGTTATCTTTTATAATAAGTATTATATTCAAAAAACAAAAAAGTTGATAATTTTTTATTATCAACTTTTAAGGGCCCGTTACGTCTACCACTCATGTTTTGGTTGCATAAAACAGAGAAAACTGCCGGATCTTAATAATATATATTTATAATATGAGGGTCAAAATTAGATTATTTTTTTAATATTTTGCTTTAATTCTCACTCTTGTTTCTTCAATTGACAATTTTTTAGAATCGATATAACCAAAATCTACTTCATTTAATGTTTCGTTTTCTAAATCTATTTCATAAGTTTTTCCACCATAATTGTTAATAGTTTTACATTCATGCCATACACCTGCTCCTATTAAACCATCTTCGAAAGGTAAGTATGCGATAGCATCACATTCACTTAATAAATCATCAAAAAAAATCATATAATTATCAGGGTTATTTTTTTTATAATCTTCTAATTGCCTTTGTATAAATTCAACTGATGGGTTAAGTATTTTATCACCTAAGTTGTTTTTTATTAGATCTAAACATTGTTTTTCTATGTCAGTATTATATGTATTTATCGGATGTGCAAAATATATTTTCATATTTTTTTATAATTTATTTTTCATATCAATCGTTGTTATTCCAGTTTTCTTCACCAAACGGATCATAGTTAGATATTTGTACTTTTGGTCTAGTGAAAGTCATATAATATTCATCTTTTAATGATAAAAAATATAAAGATTGATCTGATTTTACATATATTACTATGGAATCTTCATCAACTACGATACCATTATATGGTCCGATTGTAATTTCCCTATTTTTTTCAACTCCAAATATAATCATCGGTTCTTGTTGAGAAATCAGATTTATTCCTGTTTCATCTTTGATAGTAAGATATACTTCATTTTCACAGAAAGAGTTTATTTTATTACCTAAAACAATAGGAGATGTGTATATTTTAACGAGCTCACTCATTTTCAATTTGCTTTGATTAGGAACAACCTCATCATTGTTTCTATTCAGATTATGTGGTGGTAATAATAATGCCCCAGATTGTTCAAATTGTTTATAATTATTAATTATCATATTTTTATATATTAAATTATATTTTTAAAAATACCCATATAAAGATTCGTTTATTATAACTTCTTTTCTTTCGTCGATACAAGATGTTTCGTTATTGGCATTATGTCTTCCATCAAAAACAATTAAACCATTATTATTAAAATGAACCCTGTTTATTTTCCAGGTTATGGGTATAACCGATGTTTTATTTAGCAGATAATTAAATGTATAAAATGTAACTATTTTATCAATGACTTTACTTGTTATTATGCGAAGATACGAATAATTTGGATTTAATCTCAATTTTTTATAATCATTTATGTCTGAATTTTCAAAATCTACATCTAATTGATCCCTTAATTCAAATGGTATAAATGATATGTTTTTATTTATGATACTTTCTTCTAATAATTGCCCACCCTTATACCAACGTATTTTAGGTTCTTTTTTAGAATTTTTAAAATAAACTTTTACTGTATAATTTTCATCAACAGTTGCCCATTTATCGTCACATGAAAGATTGATAGTTAGTGGAAATACAGTTATATATAAATCATCAACATATTTGTATGCGTAGTATTCACATTTGTTATAACCCTTATTTACTATAAAATCACATGACTTTCCGATTAATTCATGTTTTAACATAATTTCGGTATTATAAATACTCATATCACCGCGACGGCATTGATTAAGAATATTACAGAAATCTAACTCTATGTAATCTTCCGTTTTATTTACATAAATTTTTTCGTTTAATTTATCATCGGTATAAAGTGTCATAATTAGTTATTATATTTAATTATTATATTTAATAGTACTTGCAAAGTAGCGACAACGTACTCTATCTATTTCAATTTCTTTTTTTAATTCCCAACCCCAACCATCTTTAATATACGGTTTTTTATGTGGGCTGATAATTAATAAACTATCTGTTATTTCTGGTAATTGTAATAAAAACATAGGAAGTTTACTTTCTTCCAAAAGATGCAAGGCGTAACTACATATAATAAGTGAATAAAATCTACCTCTCAAAGATCCTTTTGATATATCATCAAATGTCATATTATAACATTTTTTGCCAGTTTCTTTCATATATTCATTAGATAAATAACCATCAACTGCTTCTATATCTTTAATACCTTTGATTTCCAAAATTTTTGTTATTTCACCTTTTCCGGCGGCTAAATCTAAAACTTTAGAAAAATCTAGATTCCAATTATCATATATATAATCGATAGATTTTTTTATAGACAATTCGTGTGGGTTTTTATAATCGCCACCATGAAAAGTGTAAAAATCTTTTACACCAAATTGTTTATATTTGCTTCTTATTGAATCCATTTCATTTATAATCATCTATAGTTGGCATATTAATTATATTATCTACTCTCTTTTGTAAATCTACTAATTCTTTCTGAACAAGGGCTTCAGAATGTTCACTCACCCCATCTGAATGTAAACCAGCTAAATAACCAATCGCTCTTGCTTCTGTTCTACTACGGGCTTTAACATATCCTACAAAAAATCCATGATCGTTTGGACCGCCATCTATATAACTTCTTAATTCATAAAGTTTAATTGGTGCTTCAGCAGACACATCTTCTATAAGATTAGCTAATCTTATAGAAGATGTAGTGTTTTTTTTAATGAGTATTTCTCTTAATTTAGCTGATATAGGATCTGTCCATACTTCTTCACTAAAAGGATCTAATTCATTAAATTCTCGAATATATTTCATAGTTATTATTTCGAATTCTGTTTTTTTAATTATATATTAAAATAAATTCATAGCAATAGCATAAACGATGGACGAAAAGGCTACGATTTCAATCCACCACGTTCTATTTTGTATCCATTTATTAAAAAATAAAAATATCAGAGATAATGAAATAAATATGATATTTACATATAATATATGATAATCAAAATATATGGATAATTGAGATGCTGATACTCCTATTATAGCTCCGACCCGATGTACTGTGCCAACTAAATCTTCTTTAAATGCTGGTGCAGTACCTACGAAAATTATACCAGTACCTGCTAAAAACATGAGTGGAGAACTCCCTAATATAATCGCTGGAAAAGAGAACAACCAACAAAATACAGTGAATAAAATTTTATCATTTTCTGGCAAACGATAATAACTGTCTGAGATCGAAGGCAATATACCATATTTATTCCAGATAAAACCTACATAACTACAAAAAATAAATAGCATAAAAAAGAATATAATGTTCATATAACTGAAAGTACTTATTTTTTCAATTATATATTATTATTATATTCTGAATTTGTTTTTAAGAGTAATACCTAGTTTAATAATTCCAATCTTCTTCCCCAAATGGATCTACTTCTGAATAAATAATTAAAGGTTCTTTACATTTGACATATAAATTAGAATCATGTAACACCAAATCATCAAATTTTAAATAATTAATATTTTGAGTTTGATCAAAAGTAATAACTTCTTTTATTATTTTTTCTTCCGTTAAATTAAGTAAAATTGGATCAATTATCATAGTTAAAAAATTATATTTTCTAATAACTTTATCACCTGGTTTAAATTCACTGTCAAGAACATTACGTTTTCCCGTTAGAATTTTTTCTTCTGGTACAATAAAAATTGATAAATTTTTAGTTTGTACTTCATAATTACATTGTTTAGTATCAATGCTTCTATAAACATTTATTATTTCGGCATCTTCATTAAATTCCCCCCACCAAGTAAACACACCAACTTTTTGCCCTTTAGTGTATTTAGTAGTGTGAATAATTCCATCTCCATTATCTAGTTTATTTATGAGAGTAGCATCAACCCATATTTTATACGACTCATTTATATGATATTTAAATCGTTCATGACTAATAGACACTAAATATTTATATTCAGTGTCATTGATTTTCATTATATTATCAATTTTAGATTCTATAAATGGAGTAAATAAAAACATATAATTGTAATAATATTGTGGTATTTTATCAACTTCGAGCAAAATGGCTTCATTGATTTTAAATAACCCATCACTTTTTACATATTTTGATAAATCTTTATCTTTATGTATACGGTTCTTATTTTTAATTTTTTTTTTCATCATCTAATAAGTTATAAATATCTAAAATTTTTATTCGATGGAATTATTTCATGTATTAAATAGAAGAAAATTTGACAAGAAGATATTCTTTTTCTGCTCTGCAATTTAACATTAAATCCAACAATTCAATAAATTCTTCTTCAGCAATATATTCTGAACCAGCAATCACCCAGAAATAGTTATCATCTTTACAGTCGTATGTTGAAAAAACGACATCTTCAATACTTACATTCATTGATACTAAATTCTCATGAATCTCATCAAAGTTAATGTCCTCCATATTAGCACCAAATGCGTATCCATAAAATATGAATCCTGGCAAAATTTCATTAACTGTTCTTTGAAAATTTTTCATAACAATTTATTAAGCATTTAAATTAAAAAGAATTTTAGTTGAATTTCTATTTTTACTTTTTTGTCTATTATTCCATTCATTTAACGCTACTTCCCAAAAATAAGAAATATCCATTTTTTTTCTAATTTGTAGTGGTAAAGAATAAAAATATTTAACAACTGAACGATTTAATTTGTAGATGTCGGTGTCTTTGTTGTCCATTAAAAACAAATATGTCATTGTTTTTTCTAATGAATCTCTCATGAATTCTCCTTTTTATATTATGTAATTATATTATTCCGTTTTATTTATATTCATCGTGCAACTACCATTATATACGCACCCATCTTCTATTATGAGTTTATTTGTAATGATGTCCCCATTTATCTCAGCTGTTGATTTTAAATTTACACTTTGTTCGAATATCATTGTTCCACTAACTTTTCCTGATATTTCTCCGGTTTTAGCCTTTATTTCTCCAGATACAATTCCTGATGGCCCCACTATAAATTCTCCTTTTATATCAACAACTCCATTAAATTCACCGTCTACTCTAAAATCTCCCACAGATATAATTTCTCCTGTCACTGTTGTGGATGATCCTATAATATTTTTTGATGGAAAATTATTTAAAGTTTTTTTATTAAACATAATTTATTTTTTATTTATTTTTACAAATGTAATAATTTTTTTGGTTAAAACCAAATTATTTTTCATTCAAATCGATTACCTCTATGTCATTAAATGATATGCCTAAATCTGAAATTATTTCATTCATATAGTTATAAATATATAATTTTGCTTGTTCTTGATTGGGCTTTTTGGATAATGACCATTGATAATCATCATTTAAAATGATGTATTTACCAGTGGATTTTTGCCTAAATGAAATATTATCTTTCATTTTTATCGAATAATTTTAATAATTATATCATGATAAAAGTGAAGTGTTTTTTAAATATTAATTTTAATGCCTATTGTACTACTAGTCCTCGTAATTGCTGGACATATTTATAAAGTCTTTTATGATAATCTTGTTTTTTATATTCAACATTTGTCATAAGATATACTATATAACAAAAATACAAGATTTTATCTTCAAGTAAATCTTTTGATACTTCTCCTCCAACATATCTAAACTCGACATAACCTGGTTCATATTCCAATTCAATTAATTTAATACCAAATTCTTTAATATAAAAATCTTTATTTGCCTGTATTAAAAAACCATTAAGAAAATCTTCTGTTTGTTGTATATTGTGAAGATCTAGAGAATTAATATTTCTTTTTATATAATCTTTATGCTTTGCTAATTTCTTTTTATGTCTAAATTTTAAATTAATAAGAGTTCCTTCGTCGTCAGTATTAGTTTCATCTTCTATATCTCCAGAGAGATTACGATTTATAGCATCTAGTAGACTTCTAGTATACATTTTATTTAATCTATGTGTAATATCCTTAAATACATAAGGAACCTTTTCACCTCTATTCATGTCAGACATCATGAGCATTCCTTTTATTGGATTCCATTTTATGTTTTTGCTTGATACTCCTATATTGATATGAAGTCCTGTTCTATCATTATCCATCTTCCAAACGTGTTGATTATTAAATTCTTGATAAAAATCATCTAGTTGTTTAAAACATTCATTTAATCCACTTAAATATGTTTTAGGAGAGAATTCTAATATTCTAGTTTCACCTTCATCTGCCTCAAATTCAAACTTCATATCAGCAGCCCATTTTTCATAGAATTTTGGAAATGAAATTTTAAAATTATTAATGAGCCAATCCATATTTTGATTAAATACATATCCATCTAAATTTTTTACAATAAGAGTAACTATATAATCATCTAATTTATTTTCATATATTCCATCTATTCTTTTTTTAGTTTTTTCTTCATCATCAACATCTACTTTTGATAATAAATAATCTATAAAATAATTAACCCATGTCCAAGTATAGTATGTATGATGTAGTTTTTTTAATTCTTTCTTTCTATAATCACTTGTGTCATTTTCGTCGAACATTTTACGTTCGTTATCTTTTAATTTGGCTTCTGGTAATTTATATTTTTCCTTATCTCTTCTTCCAACCATTCCTCTTGATAAATCTAATAAAGTTTGATTTTTCACATAACCGAGAGCTCTTTCAATTTCTTCGTCGGTTTCTAAATATGGTTCATCTAATACGTCCACATCATAAACAAGTTCATATTCAATTGAAATAGTAAAATAATCATTCATCTCTCTGACGAGAGATTTATCTTTAGAGTTGAATTCGTTCAACATATCGGTGAGTCTTATAATATTAGTCATCTTAAATCTTTCAAATATTTATCTTGTTCATCTAATAATTCATCATATGTCGTTGATGTAATATGTTTTATTATTTCTTCAGAAATAAAATCTTCTTCGCCATATGGATCAATACTAGAATTTGTATTTTCCATATTGAAATAATATAGTATTTCCTTATTGTCTTTGGACATCCCATAAACTGCACCATGTGTTTTTATAAAATGTTTAATAGTATTTATTTTTCTTTTATCAAATACATTCATAAAACAATATTCATTGTTGATAGATCTTTCATGTGCTATCATAATGATCGGTTTGCCGTACTTTTTAAATGTTTTTAAATTAGAAGGTATTAAATAGCAAGATTTTTTAAATTGAGGATATTGTTTGACATATTCATTAATGAAATAATTTACTATTCTTTTACCAACCCTTTTGCTAATAATAAGATAATTATCTTTAAAGTTTTTATAATCATCTTGATATTTAAAAAGTAATCGATTATAATCTCTGTTTATACTTACTGTTATTTCTTTTTTCCCTACATAAAACTCATATAAAAAGCTTGCGATATCATCTCCTGTTTTTTTTATGATGTGAATCTTATTTAAATCCATATCATTATTAAAATTAATTTTCATATCTTCAAATATAGCTAATGCCTGTTCATCACTTATATATTTAGAACTAAAATTAAATAGTCCTTCGTTTAAAAATTTATTATACGAAATGATCATGTACTTATATATAATTTTTATAAAATAAAAAGGCGAAAAATTAATTCGCCTTAATTTCTTTAATCATGTTTCCAAGAAAGAAATCTCTTATTTTATCTCCGTTTTCTGTCATTTCAGGATGTCCTTGAAAAGCTAATACTGGCTTTGTTTTATGTTTCATATATATAACTATATTATTTTTTATTTCACCTACAAAATCATCTGGTAAATGATCAAAATAATATGCATGATTATAAAACATTTTATAATCTTCTCCGATAAATTTTACATTCTCAAGTAATTTTCTATTTTTAAATCTATTATATGTTAATTTTTCATCACTATAAACTAGACATAGTATCTGTAATCCAAGACATATGCCAAAAATGGGTTTATTAGTCGTTCTAAGCCATTCTTTTTCTGTTTTTATATTATCCCCTGTTATGTCAATTGGACCGCCTGAGAGCACAATATAATCATATTGTTCGGCCCTATCTTTGTCGAAATTGTTATAATGCATCACATCACACCCTTTAAAGAGTCCGATTACATTTCCAATGTATTTGGTATCATGATTAATAATAAGACCTGCCATATTTAATGTTATTTAAATTATTCAAAAGTTATATCATTTTCTGATATAACTCTAATTATATCATCCCATCTTACCCACCTTAATTTACTATTATTAATACTGATAACTAATTTGTTCGATTTTATGAGTTCTATATCTTCTTCACTAATAGGTATATTTTGGTATACATTATTTATTCTTTGAGACCTAAATTCTAATGGATGTATATCAGAGAGAACATCATCATTTCGATCATACAAAACAAAAAACGTATAATTCCCCATAGGGTATTTTATTATTTTTTTTCTAAAAATATATTTAATTTTTGTTTTTGTCAAATCGAATGATTCTTCTTTGTGAAATTTACCATTTTTATACCATTTAATTTTCATATCAATGTTATTTGAAATCTATTTTCAATCCCATCTCTTGCATTTTTAATAAAGCTTCAGCATTTCCTATACGAACGTTCAGGGGATTATGGTCGTGTCTGGTTATTCTTAAATATTTCCAACTTGCATATGGATCCATCACCATCCCACAATATATATCACCTATTCTTCGGGAATACCATCCAAATGGATTTTTTCCATAAAATGTATGAAAATACCAATTAATCCAAGAAAAATCATATCCGTTGTTATCAGATATGAAAATTGGTTTTCCTTTATTTACAATTTTTATCCAATCGGCAAAATCAGACATAACTTTTTCTGGTTCATCAAAAGTTAAATGTTCTTCTCTACTAAAGCCACTAATCTTTAGTGCTTCTGGAACAAATGTATCTGAAATTGGTCTTATTTTACCGTAAAAAGTTTTACTTAGTGTTGGTTCAACTACAACAGCTCCAAAACACACTATAGAGTGAGTTCCTTGTATTCGTCCATCGGATTCTACATCCACAGATATAAACGACATATTTATTTATTTTTAAATTAATTAATAATCATCATCATAATTATAATAATCTTTATTGTCGTCATCGAAGTCATAATTAAGCTCTTCGACTTCATCGTCGTCTTCATCTTCCTTTTCAATAAACACAATTTTAACAGCGGTAATGCCATCTCTATCTTCCATTGTATAACAAAGATAAGATCCGTTTCCATATCCGCTATTAGAGATTGTACCAAAATCAATAACCCCTCCAAAATCAGACTCAGTTGCTTGACGACACTTTCCATAAAAACTATCACTCTCATCTGCTACTCCCACATCTCCATCAGGATAAGAAGAATTATCAAATATACCACACTGGCCACTTTCTACACCGATATCTATATTTTGTTCGTCCCAACGATCATTTCTTATTAATTTTGCTGTAGTGTCCTTATGAAAAGTTAAAAGTTCAGAAACTCTATTACCACTAGGGTCTAACTTCATATAAGCTTCCCAAGTTCCATTTTTAACATCAGCTATTGTACCAGTACACCAAATACTTTTATCATAACAAGGA
>Ga0172381_10003840_pt1 | contig 15729 bp, 12 predicted proteins | sample Leawel6488metaG_FD_119754 | JGI IMG/M metagenome (GOLD analysis project Ga0172381, IMG submission 119754) | Leachate microbial communities from a municipal landfill in Southern Ontario, Canada - Leachate well 64-88 metaG | ecosystem: Engineered > Solid waste > Landfill > Unclassified | place...
AAAACAAAGCAAGGTTTGACAAGGTAGATAGATGAGTTCTAATATCATAGTCCCAAAAGGTGCCAGTCTGGCCGAAATGTTAGGAAGGGCCTCGGGAGTAGATACCCAGGACAATGCTAACTGCGTGGACATACTGACATTTGTAGAAGCACCTTGGGGCTTTGGTATGGGGTCTGGTCCAGGCATGCCTCCCCTGCTCCCCGCACAGAGATGGATATTGAAAGCCTTTTACGGATTGGAGTTGGATAACAAAGAGAAACGCATCCCGATACATGACCGGTTTAACGAAGAATTGTTATACTCTTTCACAGAGGTGGAGTTTAGGGATTATCTGTATGATGAGGGGCGACTAAATACCAAGAACTTGAATGGGGATCACCAGATGCTCGCACTCGTGTGCGGTCGGCGAGGTACCAAGACATCGGTAACGTCATTTATTGCAGGGTATGAGATGTATAAGATGCTCTCTCGAAGACACCCACAAGGGTATTTCGGTATACTGCCTGACGAAGTCATATCTATGACATGTTTATCTACTACAGAGGAAAATGCTACTATCTTATACAACAGAGTAGCCGGGGCATTAGAGAGCTCCCTCTTCTTTAAAGACTTTATGAGGAAAGAGCCCAATAAGACTGAATTGGAATTAAAAAGTCTTAGGGATAAAGAGGACTTCTCGGAGAACCCTAAAAAGCACACTATCGAGTTTATAGCGGATGCTTGTTCTGCGAAGGGTCTACGCGGACCCAGTAATATATTTATAGCTCTTGATGAGGTAGCTCACTTTTTTAAAGACCTAGCGGGCAAGGCCTCATCGGATAAAAGCGATAAAGCAGTATATGAGGCGGTAAAACCATCGTTAGCAATGTTCTCACACCCTGATGGATCACCGGCGGGTAAAACTGTGCTGATATCATCACCGGCGGAGAAGGCAGGGCTATTGTGGGACACACACCAGAGATCTTTTGACCCAGTGGCGGGTACAGATGTACTGATGGTACAGTTACCATCATGGGAGATGAATCCTACAATACCTACTAAGTTCCTCAAGTCTGAGTATTACGGAAACCCATTGGGGTATGATACGGAGTATGGGGCTAACTTTTCAGATAGATTATCGGGGTGGTTAGATGATGAGTCTGTGGTTACTAGGTGTATTGAAGAGAGTGCAAGGATGCAGGATAGGTCTCTGAAGAGGGTTCCTTATTTCTTAGGAATAGATGTGGGTTTGAAAAAAGATGCCACGGCTTTATGCGTGGTGCATATAGAGGATGATGAACAAGGGTCCCCGGTAATTATTTTGGACTGGTATGAGGAGTGGCATGCGTCTAAGGAGAAGGAAGCACCCCCGGAGGGAGGGTTACCCTCGTATGACCCAGAGGAAGTGGTGGCGAAGATAGCGGATATATGCAGCAGGTTTAACATCCACGAAGGGCTACAGGATCAGTATTACCATATGTCTATAATGCCCTTGCTTAAGAATAAGGGGCTGACACAGATAAAATATAGGGAGTTTAATGATAAGCTAAACTCTGATGTGTACCAGAATCTTATGGCCAAATTAGTGTCAAAAGGGGTACGGATACCTGGTACGGGAGAAGTGGATGCTCAAAACAAACCAGTACGGTTGGGTCTTGTCAAGGAATTATTAAAACTGCAGGCAATAAACAAATCTAAGTACATAATAAAGGTGTTTATGCCAGATGTCAAGGACGCTCATGATGACCTTAGTGATGCGTTTGCCAGGGCGGTCTTCGTGGCTTCCGAGTATATGGCCAAGGGTGGTAGTATTGGGAGTGCCGGCCAGGTAGGGAGTAGAAGGGCAGCTACCAGCAATATGGCCAGGGCTAGGGCCGAGGCTCGACTAAGGAGTTTCGATCTAAAAAGACCCCGGGGAGGAATGATCTATAAATCTGGTGGAAATAGATATCGTTGAAAAACAAAAACATTGGGATGTTTAGGAGAAAAGCATGACAGCTCCATATAAAGGCAAGTACACAGAGAGTAACATATATAGCTTCAAAAAGCGTTTCTACATTATGCAGGCGCAAAGAAATACGCCTATTTTGGACTCTGAGATCAGAGAGATGTCTCGCACTAATGTGGAGTTAACAAATTGGCTGGCCAGAAACACCTATGGTAAGGTAGCCACGCTATCATACCCCTACTCAGAAAAGGACGGAGACGGGCAAAACCGGAATAGGGGTTTTAGCTGCGGACCTATCAACTCAGGCAACGCTGCTGACTCGGCTAATGGTGGGAATTTCAAGGTGTATGGGGGCAGCAACAGTAATGGTGACAACAGTCAACCGGCGGTGCTTTATTTGGATGGTTGGTATCTTTTTCTAAGTGGTGATATAGAGTATTCAGACCAGGGCTCCGACCTAGATAAAGGCACAGAATCCATTATCCGAGAGTACCCTGGTGAGAGTCTTCCCACGGCGGGTTCCTCCGATGAAGAGAAGCAAGCATACGTATTACGGAGTGATTCATTTAACACTATGGCGACGCCCATTTTAACAGGGGGTAACCCCGGCCATATAGATTTAATATACGTGGAGCTCACCTTTGACGAGGTAACCTCAAGCGGTACCTCCGAAGAATACGTAGACCCAGGTATTGAAGATCCTGTACTAGGAAACCCTTCCGCAAATAGGGTAAGAGCCACAGCGAGCTTTTTAGTGAAAGAGAATTGGACAGGGGCTACGGACAGGAATGTGTTTTCTGATGTGTATTTTAGTAAAGGGACGTACCCTAATGGGGTGTCATACATCAGAGCCCCGTTGTCTTTGGTTACCCGAGATGGTAACGGATACTACACTGATGGGAACTTTAAGGACCTGCTAGGTTTATATGACAAAAGAGTGTACCCTCCAGAGGAGCTATCTTACCGTATACGCCACGGGGGTTTTACTGCAGATGATGTAGAGGCGGGCATAGCTGGGGCGATAGTAGACGAGAAGTGGGGTGCTACCGGTAGAAACGAAGGATTAGGCACCGAGGCATACAACACCGACTCGGTAACGCCAAGAGCTTTGAAAAAGGATGCAGATTACCGCATGAGGGCGTTAGCTATCGCAGGCACTACTGGTGCTCAAGGGGCAACGGGGGCAGAGGGCACCATACAGCCTGATCCAGATGGATTAGAGCCGGGGGAGCTTACAGCGAAAAAAGTGTATGCGGATAAGATTTTCTTGCGGGGTACCACCCAGGTGCCTGTACCTATAGAAGGCGCAAGGGGTTTAGTGAGTAACCACTTAGCGTATGTGGATGCTGCGGGTATGACAGGAGTGGCGATACGTATACGGACAGCAGATGAGGTCATGTTTCAGGAGACGAGGGCCTCCGTGTGGAAGCAGTTGCTAATGACGGACAACGGTGGCACATCACAAGAGGTCTCTGAACTAGACTATAAGGGTCGTTTATCACTAGGTGGTGAAGTCGACCAGGGTGAAGATTACCACTTAGATGTAGTGGGTAAAACTAGACTACAAGAGCATGTAGATTTTGAAGGGGATACTAATCTATTCCACCACAATGTGGGGGCGTCTGGTAGGGCGTCTCTCAATGAAGTGTCATGGGACAAACAAATTAACTTGTTTGAAATACCCGCTAATGACCAAGGAGAAAAGGCCTATAGACTGTTAACATGTTTTATGTTAACAACAGATGAGTCTCATGTAAGTTTTGTGCTGCATATAACCGCACAAGGGTATGATGGTGGAGATGCTACACACACTCGTCTTAAGATAAGCTACAGCAAGGATGCAGGGCCGCTAAACAGTACCCCTAGTCCTTTAAAGGTCGTGGCATTGGGTGAGCATGGTCTGCTTATGGAGCCTGCCATAGAAAACATAATGGTGACAAGGGTAGACACTTCGGGTTTTGTAAGGGTATACTGGGTGGATGAGGACACAGAGCGTCGATACAGTTATAAGATGACAGATGTAAGTAAGACTGAAGATGCTTTGTTAGTAAATACACCGGACGCCACCTGGGTCCCTATCACGACCCCTCCTCTAGGAACCCTTCTGGAAAAAGAGGACTACTTTACATACTCCAAGGGGTCCTTTGCCGAGCTCAGGACGGAAAAGCTAGTCACGCATACCTTAGTAATTCCGTTAGTGCCTGGTGAGGAGTTTGGGTGTTGGGTAGCTTCTAGGACACGTGCTACTGGTGTTCCTCCGTTACCTAATCACCAGTCCTTCCATATCACTGTTAGGGACATAAACGGTGATGGTAGATTGGATTCTCATTTTAAGGTAACGGTACAAAGGCACGGAAATGATGCGAACTTGTTCTTAGAAAACGTAGTACCCCCTAGTAATGGCTTCTCTTTTGAGCAGGGGGCGTACAGAGTATCGTTAAAAGATGGGTATGCTACACCGGGCGGGGAGGTGGAGTACATCTATATATACCTGAAGGACGAGGTACTAGGAGCATCCAACAGAGACATTTTAGTGGATGTCAGTGAAGAGTTATCAAACCCTAAGGGGGGCACGGACTACCCCTTTATGATGCGGGGTCGCTCGGATAAGGAAACCGACGCGACACATAGCGACAGGGGGAGCCCTGTCACGGAGGTAAGAGCATGGTCGGTACGCTCCTTGGACAGAGTGCCTGCGGCTCTTTCTACTAATGGTAGGGTACAGATAAACAAGGATGGGGTTCTAGACTTCACCGACTATGAAGTAGAGGGGGCGACGGGAGTTGCCGGCGGTAGAGTAAAAGACACTTTTAGATCCTTAGGTGAGCACGGCCAGTATCTATCAGCATATAAAGACGAGATAAGCGGAGTAAAGTGGTCGAATACGCCTGTGCATACTGTAGAGACTGTAGCAGCGTTACGGGAGGTGGACCCAGAGCTTTTTAAAGCTATGTCCTTTCGTACCTTGGGGTATTGGGACGCAAATGATGGGGGTGGGGGTTTATTTACCTATGACCCAACTGCTACGGTGGACGACGATGGTGGAGTGTATTTAGCGTACGAAGGGGATAACACAAACACCGGAAGGTTTGTCAAGCATATATACAACAACGTGTTGAGTGTTTATGATTACGGGGCTACAATAGAGGGGCCGGGTCTTGCCATAAACAGAACTGTGGAGATTAAAAAAGCAGCTGAAAAGGCAGAGGAGTATGGTTATGACCTTATAATACCCTCCCCGAGGAGCACCTCAATGGAGCGAGGTTACCTTATTCGAGAGGATGTTGTTTTCCCCCCTTCGGTGAATTTACATTTAGGCAGTGGGGTCGTGTGGTACTGGGACATAGGGACTAGACCTCGATTAGTCTTCTTGGGTAAAACAGAAATAGGAGGCATGTCCAGCCTAAGATGGAGTGGAAGAATAGGCCCTCGCCTTATCTTTCACCCACAGGCGGTATCTGAAGTCAGGCCGGAATGGTGGGGGGCTTCTGTGGACGAAGCTGATAATTCTCTGTATTTGAATGATATGTATACAGATCTGACAGATTCGCAAAGCGTACCAGGGGTGGATGGGGGTCTCAATCAACTGTTTAACGGTATGCCCGTGGTGTTCGGGAACACAGCTTCAGTATTTAATGCATCCTATCCAAGGTTCTACAAGATTAGCGCAGATGTAGAAATAAAAACACCTACGAAGTTTATAGGATCATCTGGGATAAGTGTGGAAGACCCGGGGGTAGGGGGTACTGCAAAATTGACGGTTAGCGCGGAAATAACCGCAACGGATACGTTGTGCTTTCTTTTTCGCCGGAAGGGTACTCAGTGGTATCCTTACGATGGTGTATCCTTGGATTGGAATACGAGTCAGCCTATAAATGTTAGGTGGTTCGGGGTAGAGCCTGGTTTGGGAGTGGGGTCAATAGATGGGGAATCAAGCAACTACTGGGCAATTAAAATGCTTTTAGAGGTGCTAAAAAGAGGGACTTCCTCAAAGGTACGATCCAAGATTTTCTTCCCAAAAGGAAAATATGCTTTAATTAGACAGGCATCGGAGGAACTTGGTGAAACGTATCCAAGAATACAATTCAAGGAAATACCTGTAATAATGGGAGAAGGTGCATCTTTATATTGGGAAAAAACGATGGTCGAGATAGACTACCTGGAGGGAGGTGATAGACCTTTGTTTTGTTTCGACGAGTTGGAAGGGTCACCGGCGATTGTCCCTCCTATGATAGGGAATGCTACCCTATATTCAGAATGGTTCAGAGGAGGGCTGCCTACAGATGACGCAGACGCAGATGCCCAAGTGCTCAAATGGTCCACATCCTGCTTGATGATGTCCTCGTGGACATCAAACAGTTTAGAGGAGACATTGAGCGAACAAATACAGAGTGCCGCAAGCGGTAGAGGTATTAGTACTATAGATAGTAGGGTACGTAGGAAGACATTGGATGGAGGGGGAGTGAAATACCAAGTAGTGGGGGAAGACATAGCTCTAGGAGCTATGCCTGCAGAAGCAGTCAGCCCCTCTATAACATCCACAGATTTCACTATCACTAATTTCGGGGTAGCTAATTTCTCTTTCGACTTTTCAGATTCCATAGGAGGGGGGGTAGGGTCTATAACCCTTTTTGACACTCCTACGAAAAAGAGGGTGTATAACTTCAGCATCCAGGACTGCTTGTTTAGTACCGGAGGTGGGGGTGTTATCGATGAACGCATTAAGTTCAATAATGGGACAAACACTCTTATAGAGGGTTGCACTTTCAGCAATGTCAAGTTAATAGGGGTGGGTGGCTCTAACTCTTTGTTAAGGGGGGTTCGGGTAAGGGGTTGCCATATACATGAGTCTATACTGGACCTTTCTAGCTTCTGCCGCTACCCCGACACCCAAGCTGCTCTTGGTAGTGGGGAGAAAGATACGTGTTTTGTGGAAAACAACTACTTCTACCGTGAAGAGACTAGTATAATCACCCCTGGGGCCGTGAACACCGCTTGGTTGCAGGTGGGAGGTACTACTGTGGTTAGGGGGAATCTTTTTGATTTTAAAGCCCCCACAGGATATGGTATTGACGGTCACGGAGGAGGGTTGCTCTATGCTTTGTGGGTACAGGGGCCCGCTGTAGTCAGTAACAATGTGTTCAATAATACTAAGATAGTAAAGAGGACTACGCTGTGGGGAAGACATATTCGGTCTTTACAGATTCAGGGGAATAAGTTTTCCGCTTCTTTTATTACTAACAGGGTGCCCACATACGGAGATACCCTCTTCAGGGGGGATACCTTTATTGAGATGCACGCTTTGGACACAACAGGTCAGGGCACTATAAATATGTACGGAGTTTCTATACAAGGAAATGATTTTAGGACTGTAGGTTTGGGAGATCCTAGACCGGAGGATTCAGTCATTAATGTAGAGGGGAATATATATTACAGTAAGCGGTATGAGGCGATAAACGTGATAGAAGGGAACGGTTTGACTCGTTTTAACGATGAGCGTATCATAGACGTTATCGTAAAAGACAATACTGGGGGGAGAGATATAAATGTCAGGGCGACAGAGCTAGTAGAACAGAGGGTCTTGCAATCAGATGATCTATTATCTTCCACAGCCACTGTTCCTCTTGTGGCAAAGGATGGAGCAACTATCCTAACGGGATTTACTCGAACAAGGCTGGTCGGGTACCCTCGGAGAGTTGTGGCAACCATAACACCAGTAGAAACCTACCGTTCTTGCATTCTCACATGTAGCATCGTTGGTACTCAGGAGGTTCAAGATCTACCGGGTAAGAGACATTCCGTTTTTAGTATTCTAACCCGGTATGAGGGGGTGAATGAAGTATCTGGCTTCGGGTTACCCCCAACCGAAGGTGGGATAGTTGCTAAAGCGTTAATACAGGTATCCTTCATAACATACACACCGAGAAGTTCCACAGACGCGTATATTGATGGTACTAATACTTTTCCTCCCTATAACTGGTTTCGAGACGTAGCCCTAGGGGATGAGTAAGGGAAAGGATCCCCTAATCATAAACGATGCCGGTATTACGACCCATATAGTGTGCCTGGTAAAAGGTAGCCCACTCAAAGGGGTTGTTAACAAAAGCTAAAGGGATATCCTGGTCTAAAGAGATGCTAAATACCTCTAAAATTAAGGGAAGGGCTAAAGCTGCGTCAGGGAATCTTTGTAAATATGCGAACCAGTCTATATTAATGGAGGGGAGATTTGAACCTTCGTATACGGCGGAACACCCAGGGTCAAACTGCTGATAAAGCCCATCTTGGTCGCTATCGGCCTTACATGTCTGTTGTATACGATTTTGAGATCCGCCTAGATTGTCCCAAGAGGAAGTGAAGGCTAGGGAGGGGTCACGGGCAGCACCGTATGTGTAAAACATGATATCTAAACTATCTGTGGGAAGTGCTAATCTCTGAGACACACCCTCTCTGGTAGAAAGGATATCCTGCCGAACAGTAAGGATGGAGTCAACCTCGGGATTACCAGAAAAGACCTGGGGGGTCAGAAGAACGAGGTCCCTATCTGGTATAAGAAACATAAGACGATCTTCAACAACATATGCTTTACCTTTAGCGTGGGAGTACACTCTAACGTTTCTCTCCACCTTACCAGAAAAGGTAGGAACCCAAGAAGGCATATCGCTATAAGGGTTTTCAATGTACTCGGTAAACCCTGCTTTCCTGAATGTTTCATAAAAGCTCGTACTAGAGGAGTCCCAGTATACATACTGCCCATCCTCCCAAGGGTAAGGCCAAGGGTCCGAGGTGGTAAGGGTGTCTACCAAAGTAACAGTATCTGCAAGGGTACTGTCCTTCACGGTATCTAAGCTGTCAGTGATAGTGTCTCTTATAGTAGAGGGGGTCTCTGTAGCAAGACTATCGGCGCTTTTGGCCCCTGAGACGATATTAAAGGATAAGGTGTCACCGTCTTCCACAACAGTAATACTTTCCTTGTCATAGAAAACGACTTCTCCAGAGTACACCTCTCCAGTCGCAGTGTCTTCCACGGAACCCATCCCGGAGGCTAAGTCGTACTCTAGGACACGAACATACAAGGTCTCGCCGGTAGAAGGGTCTTCCACTCCGACAACACTATCTTCAGAGGAAAGGCATCCCCCTAATAACAGCAGTAACAAAGAAAACATCAGCATTTTAAGTAAGTTTTTCATCTTTAATCCCCTTTTAAGGTTTTTAAGTAGGTTATCTATTGTAGGCCTCTAACATATAATATACCCTCAAAATCTCTTGTTCTAACAAAAGAACCATAACCTTTTAATATTAATGTAAGAGGGAGGACACCCACTCCAGGTTTTATGGGTGTGGTAGGGTAGACTAAAAAGGAGTTCCTAATAGTGGTAAAAAACGAAAAAGAAAAAAGGGCGGACGATTATACCACCCCAGGAAATAATCCCTTTTTTGTATCCTACCAGGAAGGGCCTGCGATAACTAGGACAAGATTCCCGAAATTTAAACAAAAAGCCCCCCTCGAAAAAGCCTACACCCTCCTAAAGAAAATATCCCCAGGGATGACCTTATACCAAAGAGACTGGGCATGGGACGTCCTCTCCCGAAAAGGTGTCCTGGATAAACTGGACGACCCAGATATAGAAGATATCATGAGAGAGGCCATACAAGAAGTGTTTACAAAAACAGCCAGGGTGCTGGACAACCTACATAATAAATAACAGAAAAAAGGAATGCTACCATGGCCACAACCTCAAGGAGAAGCACCAAGAAACCACCTAACAGGGCCGTCGACACAAAGATGAGGGCACTACAAGATGCCGCTAAAAAGGTGAATGAAAATATGGTGCAGGCGTCCTCACAGAGGCAAAAAGCAGAGACGGCACTCAGGGCCTTACTAAGTGTAAATGAAGAAGCAGGAGGCTCCCTCGATAAGATGAAGAGGGATATCATGGATATGGGGGGAGAGGGGTACGAGGATATCCATAAGCTGCAAATGATGAACGAAATTAATACTCGATTAATCAAAAGTACCCTGACTAACCTAAGTCGTTTGAAAAACTTAAAAGAAAATACTTTGTCTATCTCGTAGAACAGGAAAACCATGGAAAAGAAGAAACCCACAGTAAAAGTAGCGAATATAAACGTGGACGAGTCTAAGGGACCTGTAGGGACTGTTCGTCCCTTAACAGCAAAAGAGATGCAGGCTAGACAAATAGCTAAACAAGCTCGTAATGAAAAAGCCACGCCCAAACTCGCTAGTGTGTACTCGTCCGGGGATGTGATGAGCGGGTCGGGAGGTAACTGGTACTCTCCTCAATTATCGACAGACTTTTTAGAAAAACCACAGAACCTTAGAGAAAGAAGGGCGTGGTATAGACATTTTTATAACTCCACGGAAATAGTGGGCGCAGCTATAGATCTACATTCTACAATACCTTTATCTAAAATACGTCTAAGAAAGCCTAAAGCGTCTAACCCCCATATAGCAGAATACTCCTACAGATTTTTCTCTAGAATGGTAGATAGACTTAAACTACTCAAGACCCTAACAGAAATCAGTCATGAATACTGGCTATTTGGCAATGCTTTCCTATTTGTTGAAGACCATGCACCATACCAGGATTTAGGGACACAAGAGAAAGCAGTCTTACAGGAAAAAGGTAAAGCGCAGTCGGACTTGCTACTAAGTAAATTCCAAGTAAGAGATACAGACCCTAATTATATAGGGTGGAGAAAGATAATGGTACTGCCACCAGACCAGGTAAGGATAGTACCTAAACCTTTTGCGGATAACCCAGTCTTAGAATACCTCCCAGATGCAGAGACCCGAGGGTTCCTAGCTAAGGCTAGCGTGGGGGGTGTGGAAGAACAGACCAAGGATAGAACAACACAGTCAAGAGTGCCCGAGGATCTTATGGATGGACTAGAAGGGAATGCTGCGTTAACCCTGCAGCAAGACCCTTATGAAGGATCCTTCGCGTATCACTTAGCACGTAAGAAATCCCAGTATGAGACCATGGGTGTTTCCATTTTGGAAAGATGCATAAACACCCTTTTAGTAAAAGACAAATTAAGACAAGCGCAAACGTCCATAGCTAGCAGACACATGACCCCAACAAGAATAGTTTGGGGGGAGAACCTCAATGAAGGCCAAGTAGATGATCTACGGTCCCAGGTGGACTTAGCCCTTATGGACCCAGACTACTCTATCATTGCAAACTATGAGGTGCATTGGGAAGAGTTCGGCTCTAATCAACGCCTCCTAGACCTCAACTCTGAGTTTGAGAGATATGACTCGGACCTTTACGCAGGCTTGGGTGTTACTAAAGAAATGATGACAGGAGAGGCGTCGTATTCAGGCTCTAAGATATCATTGGAACTTCTAAACATCCAGTATATGCTTTTCCGTGATGTCTTACAAGAGTTTATAGAAAAGAGCCTATTTGAGCCGGTCGCCCGAAGAAAAGGGTTTGTAGAGAAAGACGAGTACGGTAATGAAACCGTTATCGTACCTAAAATATCTTTCACAAGACTATCCATACGAGACAATGATTCAGTATTCGAGCAAGTAATGGCTCTATATAACAAAGGTAGTGCCCCTGTGGATGACGTTTTTGACATACTAGGGCTGGATGGGGATGCTGCTGCAGCTAAGCTAGAGAATGATATGTTCACTGTGAAGGACGCATCCTTTAATGACTTGTTGAGAGGAGCTTACCAACAGGCTGGACAAGAGCTGGTGACTAGAACGAACTTATCGGAGAAGCTAGCCCAGAACATGGGGTTAGCTCTACTCTCAACACCCCCAGGAGAAGAGGGGGCAGGTGGAGGTATCCGGTTTGCGAGTAAAGGCAAATCAGCAGCCAATGCACTCTTTAAGAAAATAGCAGAGGACCCATCCTTAGCAGAAAAGGTCCTAGCCTTGTTAGGAGATACAGATGAAGAGTAAATGGGTACACATTTCCAGCCTCATACGACAGGCGGTGGAAGAAGAGGAAGAAAGTAAAGAGGCCGCACTTAAGAAGCTGGATGATAAAGAAAGACCTTATAGGAAGCAGCCTAATTATAAGCCTCCTAGGAGACAGCATATGACCCCTATCTCGGAAACAAGGGACTATGGAAGGGAGTACATGCAAGAGTATAGAGCGGAAGGAAGAGATAATAATAGCTACATACCTAAAGGTAAACGAGGGAACGTAAATGAGTATACAGAATAGGTTAAAGGTAACAGGGGAACGCCTAGATAACTTTGTGGAACTAGGCACGGAAGGTGTTCCAGAAAAGCATCAGAAAGAATACACACGCCTAATGCAAAAAGCTAATGCCTTAGCTTTCGAGATGCACTCGCTAGCCACAACAGTAGAGAACACAGTACAAGAAATGTCCTCTGAGATTGATGAGGCAAAGGCGGAGCCTATGAGTAGATTCGCAGCGGTTATTCAAGGTTTTGAGCAGAAGAGAAAAAACCTAAGGATAATCTCCTAATCCAAGAAGATTAAAAGTGAAAAAGGACTGTACGCTATGAGTAAAAAAGAAAATAAATTAAAAACATTGCCTGAAGTAACTGAAGACGCGCGGGACAGGTTTTACTATGACAAAACCCCTGTGATAGAAAAAGTAGTAAACAGAGGGGATGCCCGAACTAAGTTTACTCCGGTAGCAGGGGATTTGACAGACAAGGACATCCAGGATCTAGCAAGGCATGCTATTACCATTATAGATAAGACCACATACCTTGAGGATCCAGAGGCAGCATTAAAGGAAGCAGCTTCTTTATCTGTGGGGTCATACTCTTCGGGTAAGTGGCAGGATAAGTTACAGCCCGCGACTATGGACTTGCTTGTACGCAATATCGAGGAGATGTTGACTGACAAGGATGTGGCCAGGATAAAAGCTAAAGACACACAAAGCACCAATACGGCCAATATGGCAAAGAAAGAGGCTGCCCAGAGTGTTGTAGAATTTACACCCACGGGGCGGATGAAGAAGGTGACCCCTTCAGGAGTATCGAAGGCTCTTAAAGAAAAGCCTACGCCGGCCAAAAGGGGTATCCGAAAAATGATAGGGAAGGGCACGCCCGTTATCGTGTTGGCACAGTTGATCGATAATTTAGATAAGGTGGCCTCACAGATAGAAGGGATGGGGAATGTTGACTTAGCCACAGAAGTGGATAAGGTTGCAAATGCCCTAGAGAGCTTCTCCTCGGAGGTAGCCCCTCTTAGAATAATAAAAGAGAAGCTGCCCGAATTCTGGGCACTAATTTCCCACCCAGAGAAATTAGAGTCTTTGGGAGAGGAGGACTATAAAAAGTTCTATGAAAAATTGGAAGGGTTCTTGGACGAGGACCAGGGTATGGATGAAAAGGATGTAGTAGCACTGAGAGGGCATCTAGAGGGTTTAGAAGCAAACTCTAAAGAGGCTTTGAAAAAAGTACTAGCTATCCTTTCAAAAGAAGAAGAGGGAGAAGACGATGCTGAAAATGTTTAGTAAACTAGCTAAGGCAATGTTACCTTTGTTCACAGACACGAATAGTGTAGGGGAAAGAAAGATATCTATAGGAAGAGCACCTCTCTTTATCATCTTGGTGACTATGTGTTTCCACTACCTGACTAAAGGTGTAGGACCGGACACAGGCGTCATAGCGTATTTAGGTATGGCTATGTCCTATAACAGCTTTAGTAAAACTGCCTTGAATAAGGCCGACGGGGTCGGTAAAGAAAACGACACCCTTAAGAACACTGTAGATGAGGGGCACTAGCATGTTGTACAGTAAAGTAGCGGCAAATGAAGAAAGCAACAATCCCACAGACGCAGGGTACCTTAGCCCCGACAAGGACGGACAACCAGGTGGTGATGAGGGTGTGCAAGCAGCGGCAATAGTGGAGGGAGACCCTCAGCCGGTGAACACTGTGCAGAATACTGGGGGAGAGGATGGAGAGGAAATTTTAATCCTACCCGACTCTCTAAAAAAAGCGTCTCTAGAGATTTTGGACAAGGTGGCATCAACATTAGCGGAAGATCAAACGGAAGCCTCCTTAAGATTGGCTATGGACTTGGATGGTATAGCAGAGACTATACAGAAGAACGCTTTCATGTTCTCCGACACCAAAAATCCTGGAAAGGAAATCAAGGATGCCTACGCTAAGGGTTCAAAGCAGCTTTAGGGAAACTGTGAACTACCCCTGAGCTAAAGACTCATGGGCTTCTGACTTCATCGACAATTGCTTATTGCTAAGTCTGACATCGTCTCCATCAGTGTACTCGCCAGTCCCTGACGAGGTTTTATCGGATTTAGTGAGAGAAAACCGCTAGGTCTTTAGCCTAGCGGATGAATCGAACAACATAATTTAAATAATTATTGATATTTACATAGAAATAGTATATATTGTAAATATGGGACACCGATCATACAATTTTAGGATATACCCTAATGAAAGACAGAAGGTACTTCTGGCTCGTCATTTCGGTCATAACCGATTTGTATGGAATCACTTCCTTAGAGTCAGATCCGATTTCTATTTACAGAACAAGAATGCAGTTAAGAAGGGATTGAATTACCATGATACAGCCTTGATGTTGACTGAAATGAAAGACAAGGAAGAATATAAGTGGTTGAATGAAGTGAATTCCCAAAGTATGCAACAGACGTTGCGCCAATTGGATAACGCATATCATGGTTTCTATAAGGGGCTAACTAAATTTCCTAATTTCAAGAAGAAAGGAACCAAGACAAGTTTTACAGTACCTCAACATATTTCCATCAGAGATGGAAAGCTACATATACCAAAGTTCAAGACAGGAATTGGAATCAATATTCATAGAGAAATTGAAGGTGAAATTTGTTATGCTACAATAAGTAAAACAGTGTGTGGTAATTACTATTGCAGTATCACTGCTGAGTTCACACCAAAAGAACTACCAAAGACAGGGTCATATATAGGTGTTGATTTAGGTATAAAAAATTTTGCTATTTTAAGTGATGGAACTAAGTATTCAAATCCAAGATACTTCGTATCAACACAGAAGAAATTAGCTTTTAAACAAAAGCAATTAAGTAAGATAAAGAATAAGGAATCGGGTTCCTATAAATTTCGCAAACATCATGTAGCAAAGCTACATGAAAAGATTGCGAATCAGAGGAAAGATTTCCTTCATAAAGTTTCATACGAGATAGTCAAGAACCACGACATCATATGTATGGAATCCCTGAATGTCAAAGGAATGATGCATAACCACAAATTGGCTAAACATATAGCTGATGTAGGTTGGGGTTATTTCAGTAACTTCATCAAATATAAATCTGAATGGTATGGAAAACAAAAGGTCGAAATTGACCGATTCTTCCCTTCATCTCAGATATGTTCTGAATGTGGTTATAGAAACCGATCTTTAAAATTGTCTCATCGTGAATGGATATGTCCTGAATGTGATTGTGCCCGTGATCGTGATGTCAATGCATCTAACAACATAAAAACACAGGGATTAATGATTTTACAGTCTGGGTCGTGTACCGATTCGGACTCTAAACAAAAAAAGACGGAGCCGTTGCCAAATGCCTCTGGTCGTAAGACCAAAAAGGTAGGCAAGGCGTTGATGTCCGAAGCCCCTGACTCTTTAGGTCAGGGGTAGTTCACGCAAAAATCTAGCAGATTTGTAGCAGTCTCATTCTCCTAGGTGTAGGGCCTCTATGTGGTACATAGAGGCCCTTTTTTTCGATAATCTCTTAATCCATACGAAAATCTTCAGACGAAGGCTACCTGTACAGGTAGTGTTTAATTAAATGGAGAATAAGAAATGCCAGCACTATACCCAATACC
>Ga0172381_10003841_pt1 | contig 15724 bp, 16 predicted proteins | sample Leawel6488metaG_FD_119754 | JGI IMG/M metagenome (GOLD analysis project Ga0172381, IMG submission 119754) | Leachate microbial communities from a municipal landfill in Southern Ontario, Canada - Leachate well 64-88 metaG | ecosystem: Engineered > Solid waste > Landfill > Unclassified | place...
CATATACAATGACAAGAACATAACCTTAACTATCCAAAACGGTTCCATAACGCAGACAGAAACCATCGCAGTCACAGGACTGTCCTATGGCTCATCTTTCACCCCTCCAGCCAAACCCAACATAGACGCCTATGCCATCGCCGAAGAGGATTTCTCCAATCTCCCTCCTAACATTACCCAGATGGCCGTTTCAATCCACGATGATTTCAGAGATTCCTCTTGGGAAGATATATCAGACAAAGAAAGTATTTTGAATAGATATTCCGAAACCGAAGCCTTCTTCGTCAAATTCAGGAACAATCGTGGCGCAGTATCCGACACGATAGTAATCGACAGATCTTTCAATATCATATCCCAAGAAATCAACGAAGGAGACATTGTAAAAACAAACTCTTCTTTCGATGTATACATCATAAAGTATAAAAACAATAAGAAGTACAAAAGACTCATCCTATCTCCCGGCGTATTCAACTCCTACCAACATCTCAAGTGGGAGAACATCAAGACCATATCAGAAGAACAGCTCAATTCATATCAAACATCCAACCTAGTCCAGGTGGCAGGGTATGACATCATCTACGAACTCATCCCAGAAGGGGACACGGGAGAAAGAAGAATTATGAATCCTCAGGAAGTGATGGATGTTGATAGCATCTACGAGATAAACATTACAGACAGAGAAAGTTATATCCCGGAGTAGCAGACCTTCAGTCTGCGCTGCTATCCGAAGCAAACAAAAAGCTATCTAAAATAAAACATTCCATCCCGCGATGACAACCACGCAGACTGAAGTCTGCTACTCCAAGTATGATAACTCTCCGCGGGAGCTGGTCTCCAGACCGGTTCCTGTTGGTTTTGATTTCAGGCAAAAACTTTCCATAGCGAAAAGAATGTTATGGTAAAATTATCCTTATAAGACTTAAAAATCTTAGGACTAGGTCTTAAGACCACACTCCCTCGGTAGTCACATATATAATAATTAAGGTGTCTAAAAAAAACAAGACTTTCGCAGTCTTGTTTTTTTAAAAACTTTTTATTAGTATCCGCTCATCATATTCACATAGCGATCGTAGTTTCCCAGAACGCGGTTCAATTTTTGGTGGCGGATTTCCCAAATTTGGTTGCACGCTTCGTTGAGGACATAGCGGTCGTGGGAGATCATCATTATCGGACCGTCGAAAGCCTGGAGAAACTCTACCATCGCTTGGCGACTTTCGATGTCGAGATGATTGGTCGGTTCGTCGAGGATGAGAAAATTAGATTGACCTAGAATGAGTTTTGCGATAGAGACTTTTGCCTTTTCTCCTCCACTCAAATCCGCGATTTTTTTATAGACATCGTCTCCGGTAAACAGCAAGCATCCTAGTGCGCTGCGGATTTTTTCATCGGCGAGGTCGCATACCTCGCGGATATTTTCCAAAATATTTTTTTCATAATCAAGATTTTCGTGCGACTGGGCATAATATCCGATCTTAATCTTGCTAGCAAACTCCACACCGTTTTTCTTCTCGGATTCTTCCATGATGGTTTTGATGAAGCTGGTTTTGCCGGCGCCGTTGCTGCCGATGATGCCGATTTTGTGGTCGTTATAGATTTCGATTTTGCCAGCGATTTCTACCAATAATTTATCTCCGCGTGAAACGATGATGTTTTCCATCTCCATTACTTTGGCAGGCAGGCGATTTTTGATGTTGTAATTTATTTTTATCTGTCTTGTGTCGTCTTCCGGTTTCTCGACTTTTTCAATTTTGTCGAGCATCTTGATGCGGCTTTGGACCGCGCTCGCTTTGGTCGGTTTATGACGGAATCTTTCGATAAATCTTTCCTGCTTCTCAAAATATTTCTGTTGGCGATTGAATTCATTTTCTTCTGCCTCCATCACTTTTTCGCGTTCATCCAGATAGCCGCTGTAATTCGTGTGGAATTTTCGGATACGACCGTTATAGATTTCAAAAGTTTTGTCGCAGACCTTGTCCAGAAAGTAGCGGTCGTGAGACACCAGAATAATCGCCTTGTCCCATGCAAAAAGATAATTCTCTAACCAGATGATAGTTTCCAAATCCAGGTGATTGGTCGGTTCGTCCAAGATCAGTAAATCGGGGTTTTGCAGTGCGAGCTTGGCGAATCCCAGGCGAGTTTTTTCGCCGCCACTCAAGTCTTTCACTCGCCTCGAAAAATCCCAGTCGTTGAAGTGGAAGTCGCGCAATGCTTTTTCAGTTCCCGCTTCGTAGTTATATCCATCTGCGCTTTCATATTTTTCCATAACATCTTCATAATCCTTGAGCGCCTGTTCCAGTTCTTCCCCTTGAGTTGTTTCCAAAAGATTCTCGATATCCGTTTTCACTTTGATAATCTCATAAATTTCGGCATCCGCCGTCCTTATTTCTTCTTCAATCGTATGTTCAGGAGAATTGAAATCGCTATTTTGCGAAAGATATCCGATCTTAAGACTCTTACCCTTCTCCACTTCTCCATTGTCGAATTCTTCCGATCCCATGATGATTTTTAGGAGAGTGGTTTTTCCCTTGCCGTTCTGTCCTACGATAGCGATCTTGTCGTGTCCATGTACATTAAAACTGATATCTGAGAAGAGTTCTCTCAATCCGATGTGCTTTTCTATATTTTTTAAATTCAATATGCTTTGATTTTCCATAGATTTGTAATCATTATCCAACTAAAAAGAGGCCTTTCGGGCGTAGTGCTTTTATTTTTTCGCAAATAAAAACAATGCGCCTAAAATCCAGCCTCTTTTTCGTAGCTCACAATCTTTCTGATTATTCTCGTTAGGAATATATTATTATTGGTAATTTCTGTCTGCATAAATATATAGTATTTTACTCAAAGATAATTGTAAAAGTAAAATGCTTTTTTGTCAAAAAACCGGAATAAAAATTATCCCAGTTCCTGATTTCTATCTCTCATTGAATCTATGATTCTCTCCTGTCGAATTGTCCGCTTTTGGTCTTGATGAATACCATATCTCCTTCTTCTACGAATAGGGGAGTTGAAACTTTCATGCCAGTCTCGAGAGTTACAACCTTGGATCCGCCTTGGGCGGTGTCGCCTTTGACTCCCGGTGGACAGTCTACAACTTTAAGACTGACTTCGGAGGGGAGAACGACATCAATCGGAATCTCTCCGAACATCACGATTCTGACTTCCAGTTCTTCTTTCATGTAATCTGCGCTGCTTTTGAGTTGCTCTCGTGTCAGATTAAACTGGTCGTAACTCTCCTGATCCATAAAAGCGTATTCTTCGCCGTCGCGGTATAGGAATTGCACTTTTCTCTCACTGAGTTGTGCTTGCTCTACCATCGCGGAGGATTGGAAATTTTTTTCTAGGACTTTACCGTTCAATAGGTTTTTCATACTGACCGTCGCCATTGCTTCTCGCTGTTGCTTGGCACGAAAAGAACGGTCTAAAACCTCATACGGTTCGCCGTCGATTATTATAACAGATCCTTTTTTAGTTTCTCTGAAGCTTATGCTTGCCATACATCTAGTATTTAGAATAAAATAAAATATCAGTCACGATTGAAATCAACCTTCCGTCATTATAGGATGAAATGAGTTTTTTGTAAACCCCTACATTCACGATCCTATCGGATTTTTTATTTGCTTTTGCTCCATTGAAGGGATAAAATATAATTACATAGCATCTTGAAAAAAATAGTCAACGCATTTTTCGTTTCGAATCAGGACTTATTCGATACGGAATGCGGTTTATAGATATTTGATTCATAATAAAAAAATATGAAAAACAATATCAAAATCAGAACTTTGACTAGAAAAGATGTAGAGAGGCTGTCAGGACACAGCGAGACTAAGAATTGGGCGATCAGTTTTTATCTGGGTATAAGAGGTGATAGGAATTTTCTTTCGGTTGCTAACTCGGTTATCTCCAGCAAGAAGAAGGGTTTGGAAAGCGGAGAATTTTCCAGAGATGAGAAGGTGCGGATATCTAGAGCCTTTAAGGCAATGGAAGATTTTCTAAGGATTATCAAGCTTCCGGATCGCACGCGGGCTTTTGCGATGTTTTTCAGTGATGGCGGAGTCTCGGAAATATATAATCTCCCTGTTTATATTCCAACGAAGCTGGTGCTGGAAAAGAATTTTTTTATCCATCCTTTTATAAAAAAGAATCGAGAATATCCGCGCTACGCCGTTCTTTCTCTAGGGAGAGATCGGGCGAAGATTTTCAATTTTTTTTGGGGAGAGTTTAAGGATTCTACCGAGGAAATCAAGAGTGAAGTCCCTCAACGGATGAATGCAGCGCGTGCGACTTGGAAGGGGCTGGAGGAGGGTAAGATTCAAAATCATATCGAAGTACATATCAATCGTCACCTTAAGAAGGTCGCGAAGGCGATTGAAAAATATATAAAAAAAGAAGAAATCCCTTATCTTGTCATCGGTTCAAGAAAAGAGCTTATAGAAAGATTTAGCAGGGAGCTTTCTGGCCAGACGCGGCGGAAAGTCGTCGGCTCCTATTTTGTGCGCTCAGATCAAAGCCTTGAGAGGATCAGGGAGAAGAGTCTGGAGGTTGTTGACGGATTTGAGTTCAGAAAAGAAGAAAACATGGTTAAGAAAATTGTTGAGGGAAGTAGCAAAAAAGATAAGAGTGCGGTTTTGGGGGCGGAAGCAGTTCTGGAAAATCTTGGGGGCTATAAAATTCGCAATTTAGTGATAGGTAAAAAATTTATGGAGCCGGGGTATATCTGCGTAAAGGATCAAACAATATATCTCGATAAAGGCAAGTGCGGGTTGTGCGGAGGCGATCTTTCCGAAGCGGGCGATATCGCCGACGAGATGATCGAAGCTGCTTTTAAACAGAAGATAAAAGTGACACAGTTTCTGCATTCTCACGATGATTTTGACAAGTTCGGTATCGGGGCCATTCTTAGATAAGGAGGAATCGGGAGGAATAGGTGATATCGGAGGTATTTTTGTCTTTTATAAGCCATTTTTAGCTCTTTTTATTTACAAATGAGGTTTTCTTTGGTATATTGGTATTGTTATGAATTTATAAAAAATAAAAATAAAATTATGCAAGAATCGAAACAAAACAAGCTGGCGCTTTTGCAGCAGATGGTAGAGAATGCAGAGAGGAACATTGTTGCAGCTAAACAGATCATGAAAGAGCTCAATAGCGATAGCCGAAAACCTCAAAAAGAGTCGGAGGCAAGCCAGATTGTAGAGGGAACTTTTGACGGAGAGAAGATGATCAGCATGGATGGGAAGAATTATCCTGTGCCGGCAAATTATGCCAGTAAGTCCAAGCTTGTAGAGGGGGATATCTTGAAACTCACTATAACTGAAGACGGATCTTTTGTTTATAAGAAAATCAGCTCGGTAGATACTCGCAAGGTGATAGGGATAGTGATGAAAGACGGTAAAGACAGATATTTTGTGAGTGCCGAGGGGAAAAAATATAGCGTACTTTTAGCATCGCTTACATATTTCAAGGCCAAGGAAGGTGACGAGGTGATTTTGGTCGTACCTAAGGAAAAAGTCAGTACTTGGGCAGCAGTCGAATCCATTATCACCGAAGAAGACAAGATGGAAATGATGTCTCAGGAATGGGAAGAAGAGGAAGCGGTTCCGGCTCCATCCGCATCTGAAATTGAAGAACAGGACGATTCGATGATTGAGGAAGATGACAGGAAAAATGCCGCTATTGAAGAAGAGTGGACTCCTGATGTTGAAGAAATCAAGAAAGAGGGAGGATTCAGTCAGCCTCAGGGCGGAGACGAAATCTCAGATGATTTTTCTAATTAGTTTTACCTAATCTAAATCTATGCCATTCGTTTTTCATTCTCCAGAAAATTATTCGTTTGAAAAAGTTGGTATAAAAGGTAAGATATTCGACACTAAATTTTTGAGTGATAAAATTGAGTTTTCCGTGATTGAGGTGGAAAAAGGGCACGAAACTAAGATAATCGAAAAAGAATGTATTTTTTCCTATTTTATCTTGGAAGGTTCCGGCAGCTTTGAGATTGGGGGCGTATCTGAAAAATGCACGAAGGGGGATTTGGTGTTTATTCCTCAGAATACCGCTTTTCAATATATGGGGAAGATGAAGATGTTACTGGTCAATGCACCTTGGTGGTCTCCGGAGCAGGAGGAAACCTTGAATCAGTTGAATGAAGAATAAAAGAAGTTATCAATAAAAAAATGAGTCTAGCTTTATATAGAAAATACAGACCTTCGGGATTTGATGAGGTGGTCGGACAGGAACATGTCGTGAGGACACTCAAGAATTCGATAAAAAACGGAAAGGTCGCGCATGCTTATTTGTTCTCGGGACCGCGCGGAACGGGTAAGACTTCCATCGCTCGCATTCTAGCGAAGGCGGTCAACTGTGATAATCCTAAAGACGGTGAACCTTGCAACGAGTGTCAGATTTGCAAGGATATAAACAGCGGGCAGTTTTTGGATTTGGTGGAAATCGATGCCGCGACCCATACGCAAGTGGACAAGATGCGCGATATAATTGAGCGCATAAATTTTTCGCCATCTCAAGGCAAGAAAAAAGTCTATATAATAGACGAAGTCCATATGCTTTCTAAGGGTGCTTTCAATGCGCTTCTCAAGACGCTGGAAGAACCGCCGGAGCATGTGATTTTTATTTTGGCGACGACTGAAATCCATAAGATTCCGGTGACGATTATTTCCCGTTGCCAACGGTTCGATTTCCGTCATCTGCGTATTGATGAAATGAAGAAACGGCTAGGGGAAATCGCTGAAACCGAGAAAGTGGAAGTCGAAGATGGAGTTTTGGATTTTGTTGCCATGAATTCCGGAGGTGGTATGCGCGACAGCGAGAGTCTTTTTGGGCAGATCATTTCCCTGCAGGATGATGGCAAGATAACTCTCCGTGAAGTCAAGGAGATATTGGCGCTTCCGGATTCGTCTCTAACGGTAGATTTTGTGAGTTTGATTCTTGGAGGAAAATATGCCGAGGCGCTTGCTTATCTTGACAATTCCATAGTCGAAGGCGGTTATGACCTTTTTCAATTCAATAAGAGCGTGGTTGAATATTTGCGTAAGCTGTTACTCGTGAAGCTGAGTCCGGGAATGAGAGAAAGATTTTCTTCTGAGATGACCGGCGAACAATTGGATGAATTGGAAAAATTCGCAGGCAGTATCGCCGTGTCGGACATATTCAAGATAATATCTTCCTTCATCAAGAGTCAGTCGACAATCAAGGGCGCTATCCTCTCGCAACTTCCACTGGAGTTGGCGATTGCTGAGATAAAAATTGCGCAAAGCGGTGCATTGACAGAGAGGCCCGGAGGAGATTATAATAGCAAAGTTGGTTCCAAAAAGGCCGAAGCGCCTATTGAAGGAAAATCGGAACCGGAAAAACCTCGAGCGAAAGAGCCGGTACAGAAAGAAGAAATGAAGACTGAAGAGACCGTAGAACGCGCTGATATCCGAACTTCGAAGGAGGAAGTCGCAGAAGAAGAAAAGACCGAAGATGCCGTAGAGAAAAAAGCAGAAACGCTGGCTTCATTCGAGGCAGTCAAAGAGGAGTGGCCAGAAATCGTTCAGGATGTCCGCAAATGCAATAATTCTCTTACTGCGTGTCTCAAGACTTGTCAGCCGATTATGATGGAGAATGGCCATATTATCGTCGCTTGTCAATATTCTTTCCATAAAGATAAATTGCAGAAAGTGGAGAATCGTGCGGCAGTGGAGCAGGTCGCCTCAGAAGCAGTTAAGGCAGAAGTCCGCTTTAAGTTCATCAATAAGGAAGATGCTCAGAGAATGGGTTTCGAGATGGAAGAGGTTCATCTAGAGGAAAAACAGGCGGAGGATCTTGTGAATAGTGCACTCGATATGTTCGGCGGAGAAGTGGTGGCATAGTCTCTTTCGTTGTCATTCCGAAATGAGCTACTGCGATTGAGGAATCTGGGGACGATACCATACAATTTAAATTTGTTTTACATATTGCGTTAAAAGTTTCTCATCTTTAACTTCATATCAGGGAAGAGGCGGGAGTAGGGAGGTATCACGGATTTATTCAAAAATCTAATTGGGAAGATTAAAAATTTCTATAACACTTTAGATTTCGAAATAAGTCCGGGATGAAACGCAGAAGGTTAAGAATAAAAAATCTACCATACTTATTCGGGGATCGTCTAATGGTAGGACGACAGGTTTTGATCCTGTTAATCGGGGTTCGAATCCCTGTCCCCGAGCTAATTAAATAAAACTGCATCTGCAAGATGCGGTTTTATTTAATTATGTCGAGACAGTGATGAGAAGTTTATGCCCAGTAGCGTAGCGGATGGGTAAATCCCTGTCCCCGAGAAACAAGATAGCCGCATCTGAATAAACGAGGCTGTATGTAGTTTTGACTATTATTAGAAACATTGTATTATTAATCTAGATTCATTTCCTCCAATCATATTCCGATTTTAAGGTTGCGGGAGTGACAATTATAAAATTAATAAATAATTATATGCAGACAGAAAGGTTTAAACTCATTGTAGATGTTCATTTGTTTCTCATTAAGGAGGGTAAAATCTTATTAATGATTAGAGAGAATACGGGATATATGGATGGTTATTACCACGTGCCGGCAGGACATCTGGAGGATGGGGAAAAAGTAGCTGACGCTTTAGTGAGGGAATCTGAGGAAGAGGTAGGCGTCTTAATCAATTCTGAGGATGTTCAATTTGTTCATGTGATGCATAATAAATCAAATAATGAACGAGTCGCCTTTTTCTTTGAAGTAGAAAAATGGAGTGGAGATATTAAGAATATGGAACCGGAGAAATGCGGCGGTTTAGAATGGTTTAAGCTGGATGACCTGCCAGAGAAAATAGTTCCCTATGCTAAAGAAGCTATAAAACATTATTCAGCTGGGATAAACTTTTCTCATTATGGTTGGTAACAAAAATACGTAGAAAAGAACTGGGGACTAAAGGAGAGGGCTTTTAGAATTGTTCAGTTGTATAAAATTTTTGAATAAAATGATAACCATGGAACAACTATTGGACAAAACAATCAAGGGTCTGGAAAAGATTGATTGGAAAAACTTTGATGATATAGCCTTGAAAAGTGGAATAATACTCGGGGATATCTTCAATAACAAAGATATTATAGATTTGCTTCTGAAAAGGGCTATAAGGGACAATCACTTGGTTTCGATGGCGGAACATTATGATTTTTTTGATAAGATAATTCTTTATATTGATAAAAAAGACAGGTTCCGCATAAGACTACATATTTTTTCCGGTGAGGATTCCAATAAATATAGGCCTCATTGTCACAGATGGGATTATTCAAGTTTAATTTTGAAGGGAGGGTATGAGCAAAATATTTATGGTACGGAAGAAAATATTAATGAAGATACCAAAATCCAAAGTTTAAATCCTATATTGACACAGGAAGAAAAAGTCGGCTCAATTTATACAATAAGCAATAAAACATTCCATTCTATAGCAGCAGAAAAAGATACTGTTTCGATGCTTATTAGGGGTCTGTCTGTAAAGGATCGTTTTTTAATAATGGATAAAAAAGTAAATAAAATATGGTGGGAATACGGCAGGGAAAGTGAAACAATCGAGGAGATAAGGAGCAAGTCAATGACTCCGGAAAGTTTTAGGGAAATAGTAAAGAAGGTTTACGGTTTAATCTCTATCGGGTATAATTCCCCGGCCCCTTGGGGCGAGAATAAAATAAAATTCAATTGATACCCCGTCCGCTTGCGGCGGGGAGGTTCATTTATGTCGAGACAGGGATGAGAAGTTTATACCCCGAAGGGGTAAATCCCTGTCCAGATTGTTTCCCCCGCAAAGAAATAGCCGCAATTTAAGCGGTTATTTTTATATATCATTATTGAAAAAAATTGATACTTTGGAACTATTTTGACTTTTACTAAAAAAAGTTGCATTATTCACTAAAGATTAATCTTTATAAAAGTTATGACAAATAAAATCTTAGCTTTATTTGGCGTTGGGGCTAATATATAATTAAGCTTTGTATATGAAGGTAATTTATAATGAAAAAATAGACAGGGAAATGTTTTCAGAAGTAAATAGGATTGGGAAGGTCTTGTCTCCGATTTTCGGATTTGATTTTCCGAAACAGAAGTTCGACGAAAGATTAATTCCTCTGGCGAGAACTACTGCTAGAGTCAGTTCTAGTTTTATCAATGAAAAGAAAATAAAGACATTGATAAAGCGTATATATAATCAAGACATTCCAGATTTAGTTGTTTATATCAACACAACCCCTTTCTCCTCGTGGAATTTAGATAAAAAATATCTTTCAATATCTTATGGAAGAAACAATGAATTGAAATTTAACTCAGCCGTGGGCCATGAGGCGAATCATTTAATGTATGATTTGATCTTCGGAACTGAAAAATACCAAGATACGGAAATCAAAGAAACAATAACGATATTAAATGAACTTTTCGGTTTGAAAGATCCCGGCTGGAATAAATTTGCCGAACAGAGAAAGAGAGTTCTCGATTTTTATAGTCGAACAGAAGATTACCCAAAAACTATCGCTTACACCAAGAGTTTATTCAATAGTAGCGGAGCGAAATAAAGTGGAATATTATCGAATACTTCTAATTATTATTTTCCTATTCAAACACTACAAATAAGCGTTTATATTTATAAAAGTTCCAATATCGTCCCAGGCTTCGAGCTAATTAAATAAAAGCCGCATTTTAATAGATGTGGTTTTTTAAATTTACCCACAAGAGGTTCGGTTTGGTGTGGATATGAGAGATAAACGAACTTTTATGATATAATGATAAAAATATTCAATGGCGTTCTTTTTTATTTACTAAAAATATTGTGATGAATGAACCTCCCCGCCGCAAGCGGACGGGGTATCAATTGAATTTTATTTTATTCTCGCCCCAAGGGGCCGGGGAATTATACCCGATAGAGATTAAACATTCAATCAGGCAATTTTTAAAGCCGAATTCCAAGAAAATGATCGTTTTATTATTAATTCTGCTTTTATTTGTGAATGGTTTTTTAGGACTCATTTCTTTGCCGCCACAATATACCCTTTTAAATAAATATATTTTTGCAAATTCTGGCGGAGTAAATCTTGCGCAGTATCCTACAGCCTTTCTCTTTTTTGTATTTTTTGGTTTCAGGCCGGACAATCCAGAAATTTCCTTTCTTGCTGTAGCGATAGCTTTCATCCTTTCCGTCTTGATCGGATTGTTCTTCTGGTATATTATCGTCTGCCTAATCTTTTCTGTGAATGATTATTTCAAAAGATTCGGAAAAAAAGCGGGGAAATACAAGGTTGGGATGGCAGCTTTTATCGTTTTGATTTATGCCGGTTACGCGATAATAACCCAGAAGGCCCAGGATTCTGTCTCAGTCGGGGCATGGGTCCCATCTCAGATAACCGCACAGGAAGCATATAGTTGCCACCATAGCCTTTTACAAGTCATGACCATAGAGAACAGCTTCCCCATTTCAATCAATTATCAACTGTCCGATGTTCATATGTGTCTATACGATGTCCAGAGCGGATCGATGGAACGGATGCCATCAGACTATAGGATAGAGGGAAATGAAGTCGCTACTTCTAATAGGATATCTCTTGCGCCTTTTAGTAAAACAGAAGTTCATCTGAATGGAACTGGGTATATTTGCGGTTACGATAAGGATGATATTAGTGAGCATGCTAATGAGTATATTCAATATGACGAAATATTATTCCTTCGGGAGGAAGGCGTCAGGGCGCCGTGCATTAATTGGAGTGAGAAAAAAATCCGTAACGCCGAGAGGATTAAAATAATCAAATGATAATTTCATAAATTACTGATTTTAAACCATAAGCCTTTTAGGGCTATCATACTAAGATTGTTCCAACATCTAAATATAAGATACTCTTAAAAGGTTATTTATCCTATGTAATTATTAAATTTAACCTATTGGAAAATAATTATGGACAAAGAAAAACAATATGACAATTTAGAAGGTTATCGTGTGATGGCAAGATTCTACGATAAGCTGATGGGGAACAATAAGTATTCTGGTTGGAAAAGCCTCATTGCTGATGTTGCTGAAAAATATGGCATTCCTAAAGGCGTCTGTTTGGATGTAGCTTGTGGAACTGGAAATATTTCCAAGCTCTTGGTTGATTTGGGGTTTAAGGTAATCGGAATCGATATCTCGGATGAGATGATCTCGGTTGCTAAACAAAAATTTCCTGATGAGCAGTTCGTCTGTGTGGATGCGAGGAACTTTGATTTAGGAAACCAAGTTAAATCAATCACGCTGGCGGTTTCCTTCTACGACTCCTTGAACTATCTGCTTTCCGATGATGACATGTTGCAAACATTTAAATCAGTAAACCGCAACATTCCGACAGGCACGATCTTTCTTTTTGATATGAATCCTATGGATCACGTTCAAATTGCTCAAAAATTCAAGCCGCGGGTATTCGAAGAATCTGAATTTTATTCGGTATTCCGTTTCGGTGGCGAGGGCAGGTTCTGGACGCTAGACATCGATTTCTTTGTCAAAGAGAGAGTGCTATCATCTGATAAAAGAAAAGCACATTGAAAGAGGATACAACAAGGAGGATATTGCTCCATTACTTGAGCAAGCGGGCTTCAATTTGCTGGAAGTCAGAGAAGAGTACAAGGTTTACGAAGACAATAAAAAGCATTTGAGTCGACTTTACTTTGTTGCTCAGAAAATTTAAACAAAAAGGAAGTGTAATAATAGAATAGGTCGTGCAGGACGAATCGAACATCTAAGTTGCAAACTGGTATATGAATATTGAAGAGTTTAATGCTAAAAAATGATTCACGATAAGTGTCCTGATCTGGAAATGTCTAAGGGGTGGGGGTAATATAAATTTTAAACTAGGGCTAATAATTTTTCGACATCTTTTACAGTGAGTTCCGGCACTGGTAGTGCCTTTTCCCAGTCAAAAGTTCGAAAGCTGTTCCGCCAGGCGAACTAATTAAATAAAACTACATCTTAATAGATGTGGTTTTATTTAATTTTTCGAGATTGAGATTCGAAGTTTATGCCCAGTAGCGGAGCGGATGGGTAAATCCCTGTCCCCGAGCAGACAAAACACCTCCAGATTTCTGGGGTGTTTTTGTATCTTCTTACTGGGTGTATAATGAAATAGGTGCTTTAAATGGAATAATAAGAACTCAAGACCAGGAAATCGATATTTATCTTATAATAAAATATGAGCAATATAGTTGGAAAAACCTATCTCAATAGTATTTATGCTGAACTATACATAATAAGTGTGGCGTGGATAATGAATCATGTGGGTGCGCCAGATACCCCAGACACCTTTTTCGATTCCGTAGCTGCTCTTTCTCTATTTGTGCTATCCGTAGCAGTAATGGGGTATCTTTTCTTTGGCGAACCGCTACAGCTCTATCTGGATGGAAAGAAGAAGCAGTCCATCTCTTTTTTCATGCGAACCATCACTGGCTTTGCCATAATAACCGTAATTATTCTAGTTGTCGTATCTATAATGCCGAGATAATATCGACAGATGCCGGTTTCCTATAGTAGAGGAAATTATTTTTTACATATATGGAACTTTTTTTGACTCTTCGAAATAGGCTTCGTATCTTAATAATTTTTTAACATGATTTACCATATGAAAGACATTTTCCTCTGTGCTCAATGGCTCATCAAGGCTCCTCTGGCAGAGGTGTTTGATCTTATGACTGATTTTGAAAAATTTCCCGAGCATTTCCCAAAAGTGGCGGAATCTATACAGGTCGTGAAGCGCGAAGGGGATTGTCTAGAAATGGATGCGACTGTCAAATCGTTTGGCAAGGAGTTTCCGGTAAAAATGAGAACCCATATTCTTCCAGGGAAAGGTTTTATTTCAGACAATGAAAGTCCTAAATTCGGAACTTCCGGGCATGAAGAAGTGTTGCTTTCTAAATCCCCCGAAGGAACTTTGATTGATTACACCTATCGCGTTTCAATCCATAAGGTATGGCTGCGCGTTTTTGCAACGCCACTTATCCGCGGGTATTCAATGAAATATTGGGAGAAAGCAGTTATAAGCGAATTGAGGAAGGCGCTTGAAAAGTAAAAGTTCTAATGGTATGTTACATTGCCAGTATTTTATTCACAACAGTTATTGTAAGTTCAAATAAGGAGTCAGGTTTTATGTGTGTTCGTTTTTGTCTCAGATTTTAGACAAGTTAATAGACATTCCTGCCACTGGGGTTGTGTTTGATTTTATGCTATGATTGGGGTAATAAAAAGATATTCGCTATAATTATGAATATATTAATTGCGACTCAAAATCAAGATAAATTTCGAATCGGCAAGGGGCTTTTGTCCGGGTGCGGACTTGCGGATGCTTCGTTTCTTAATTTGGGAGATGTGAAGATAGATTCTCAAACCGAAGAATGTGGAGATTTGATCAACAGGGCTTTGCTGAAAGTGCAAAATGCTTATCGCGCCATAAGCGAAAGCGAACGGATTGATATCTTTATGGGTCAGGACGATGGGATGAAATATAGAAACGGTGAAACTGACGCGAACTCCAAGGAAGTTGTCGAAAAAATTTTGCATCACGATTTACTAGAAATTGGTGAGATATTAATCATCGTGAGGGCGTTCGCTTTGCTTGATTGTCGAGGCGAGATAATTGATAAATTCGAGACCGAGACGCCTTATAGGTTTATAGGAAATTCGAACAGTCTCCAGCTTCTGGACAATAGATATCCGCTCAGTTTTGTCCTTTCTTCTTTGGAGGGGGAGAGCTCTATGGCAGATATGGGGGAAGAAGAAGCTATGAAATATTATTTACGATTTTCCGGAGAGAGAATGAAAGAGACAGTGAAGAAGATTGTTGGGCGAGGATAACAGAAAACTAGACATTGTTTTGAGTGGTTATTTTCTTGGAGTAGCAGGTTTCAATCTGCGCTGCTGTCTGATATAAGATAAAATATATTATACGATATTGATTCAAAAAAAATGCGCGCGGGTTGAAACCCGCTACTCCAGCATGCGATTTTCCGCTGTTGAATTGTCTGAAAATAATTTTTGGTCGTGGGATCGTTTTCGTGTTATGATTATTCCAATGAATCATTATCAAGACACTTATGCAATCATATATCATCAGAAAATCTCCCGGGCTTCATCAGGAGCATCGAGACATCGCAAGGGTAACAGTCGACGACGAGGGTAAGGTGTCATATGAATTGATAATCGTTGATAATGATGTGGAGCGGGTACTCGCAGAGGCGCAAAACGCAGGAGGTCTTTATTGCCGCGTTCCGTTTAGAAAAGAAAAAGACGGGGCCGTGATTACGGGGTAGAAAGAAAAGTTTGTGAAAACAACGGATGCTGATTTTATGGAGGCTATTGAATCTAATCTCAAGTCAGGGCTTGTTGATAGGGATTAGAATTTTTATTTTATGCATATTCTCAGGATTGGCGTAGTTGTTTGCAGTAAGCGGTTTCAGACCGTTTTTTTAGGGTGTAATGAATAACTAATCGGTAGCAAGCAATGCGGCTCTTATGGTTGGGCTGGTCAACTTTGTCGGCGAACTCGATTCTTAGGGTAATTTGTGGTACTATATCGATATAGTAGAGTATTTTTGTTATAAAAAACAAGGCTCTAGACTAGCAAAGACTATGATATAATATAGTTATTATGCTAAAGAAAGCCAAAATCAGTCATCATCAAATTAAAAAAATTATTAAGCATTTTTGCTTAGATATAACTGCCAGCAA
>Ga0172381_10003845_pt1 | contig 15722 bp, 29 predicted proteins | sample Leawel6488metaG_FD_119754 | JGI IMG/M metagenome (GOLD analysis project Ga0172381, IMG submission 119754) | Leachate microbial communities from a municipal landfill in Southern Ontario, Canada - Leachate well 64-88 metaG | ecosystem: Engineered > Solid waste > Landfill > Unclassified | place...
GGAAAAGAAATTTGGGTTACGTTGTCCGGTCGGCCGCACCGTCCCAGCCGTGCAGGTAGGCGGCGATCCGTTGCCGTTCCCGGTCCGTGAATGGGTGGGTTCGGTACGCCGCGATATCGTCGTCGGCCGCCCGTTTCGGCAGGTTGGTGTTGTGGTTCAACGATGCTACAATCACGTCTTCGTATTCCGGGAACGTCGTCAGCAGCCAGACGAACCGGGTCTTCCGGATCGCCATGCTCCCGACGCCGATCGAGTTCATATTCAGTTTCCCGGCCCAAAACTTCATATACTTGGTAACTTCCTCCTGTTTGGTGCTCATGGGTTTCCCGACCGTCAAGAAGAGGTGGATCCAGTCCGTGTCGGCGTAAGAGAGATAGATATCGCGATCTTTGTACCGCCGTTCCCGGTCCCAGTCTTTGTTGGCCTGGAAATGGATCACCTGGTCGTCCGGGTCGAACATCCCAGGGTGCTGGAGGACAAAGTTCCCCTCCCGATACCGCAACCCGGTCGCCAGAAAGAACCGAAAGGTTGCCATGGATCGCGGAGTCCCGATGACGCTCATGAAAGCGTCGATATCGAACGGCGAAAAAATCCGGGTATTGTTGATCATATGGGGCGTATGACAATCCATAGTATCATTTTACCAAAGACCATTAAAAAGGTTTCGCCCAACAACGTTTAAATAATCGGCCGCGCAACCTTACGAGAAGATATGAGGTGACATTCGATGAAAGACGTGGATACATTCTTCTTCGGACAACGTCAGAAAGAGACGTTCATCAGCAATTTCAAGAACCTTCGCCCGAGCCAGTTCGGCGAGATGAAGACGCTGATCGCCAATGCGCAGACGGCGTATAAGTCGATCGTCAACATGTGTGACAAATGCGATGACATGATGATCGCGGCCCTGACGGTCGGTGAGGTGAAAGGAGATCTGACCCGGCAGCGCAAAGACATCGTCAAGAATATTCAGACGCTTGAAACCATCAAAGCGGACATGACCAAGAACAATGCCGCCACCAAACAGGCGATCAAGCGGCTGGACGCCCAGATCACCATAGCCAACAAGCGGCTGGACACGTTTGATACGCGGTTTGCCGCGTTTGTCAAAAAGACCAAAAAATTAGCGGTGCAGTAGGATCTGCACCACATCTCCTGTTCCCAGAGTGATGGCCAGCCCGATCGTGATCGGGATAATGAACGGCAGAATGTACATCACCCAGACCGTTCCTGCCTGTTGATATCGTTCTGCTTCGTCACTGGCGGCAATCGCGGTCGTGAACCGGTCCCGGTCCACCCGGAGATTTTTCATAACATCCACGAACCGTCGGGTGACCACGCCGTCTTCCTCCGTGATGGTCTCCAGCACAATCCCGTGGTACGTGGTGAAATGGGAGAACGGGATCTTGGTGCCGGTGAGCATGAGGACGGCCTGTCGCCACGTCAGGTCACGGTAGTTGCGTTCCCCGAGGTTCTTGAGCAGGATGAGGCCGAAGATGAGCAGGCAGACGACCACCGTGTTGTTCACGAACGCGAAGAGGAACATGCTGTTGGTGACCGGGAAGTAGAACATCGTCAGTACAACGATGATGATGGCGATACTGTCCGCGCCCCCAAATATTTCGAGATGTCCGAGGACGAACGCGACGACGACGGCACCCAGGGCGAGCCCGATCAGCACCGGGATCGATTCGACCGGCACGGTCCCGGTCAGGAGACGGATCAGGAACGAAAGAAAGGAGCAGGGGATCCCCACTAGGGCCGCAAACTTCCACGTCGGGACCGGGATTCTTCGGTACCGATAGTCGAGGTAGCAGGCGGGGATCAACGAGGCGAACAGACTACAGATCGCGATCCCCAGGAGGAGGTCGGCGATCATGCCTGCTCGTCGGTATCCGTTCCAGATTCCTGGTCCAGCGCTGTCCCGGCGGCCTGCTGTGTTACCTCGTGTCGGATAAAGGCCGGAATACCGCCGATCGCGGCCTCACACGCCCCGATCTGCCGGCCGAGGTAGCGGGAGACGCGAACGATCTCGCCATTCGTCATGGTCATATCGGTCGATAGTTCCCCGATCTGCGCCCCGTGCTGTTCGACCACCTGAATAATGGCGCCGAGCGCCTGCTTGATCTCGGTGATCTCCCGGTGGACGGTATCCAGATACTGGCTGATCGCGGCCACCACTTCCCGCAGATCCTCGGTCTCTGTTACCGGTTCCGGTTCCGGCAGCGGGATCAGCGGCTTCTCGTCCTGGGTCGGGACCGGTTTGAAGATCGGCTCCCGTTTCACGTTTCCAAACACTTTCTCCGTCATTCTAGTTCACCTCCAAGATCCTGCAGTCGAGCATACAACGCCGGGTCCGCCCGAACGGTGGTCATGAACGTCTGCCACCGTTTGATGTAGGCCCGCAGGGTATCGTTTTCGTCCAGGATTCGGTTCGCCACATCGTCATACGACTCGCCCTTCTTCCCGGTCTCGTTGAACCGGTCGCGGGTCGATTTGTTGAGCCGGACCGTGGTCCAGGTGCGTTCCATTGCCTCGGGTTCCGGTGAAACGTCGGGTTCCGGGGCACATTCCAATTCGGAATTATTGTCAGACATTATATAATAATAGTTCTATGGGTAAATATAAATAGATACCGCTGCACCGAACGACGGTGTGCCGATCGGTGCCGTGCGGCTATATAGCATCATATGGTTTATCGGATCGATTTGGTTGCCTTCTCTTTCACCCGGAGGAAGGTGTTATAGCGGTCGTTGTAGGACCACGATCCCGATTTGATGACCGCGATCTCCTTCCCATCCGGGGTCTTCAGGGTATGCTCGATCACCCCGTCGTTCATCTGCCGCTGGTCCCAGACGACCACGTTCCCGATCACCTTGCCCGGGTCGTCGGTATACACCACGTTCCCGTTCTTGTTCATGTAGAAGTACTGTCGTTTTCCTTTCTTCGCCATGGTCACACCCGCTTCTTGAATCGGACGTTCTGGTCCCCTTTGATCTGGGGCTGCCCATTCTTCCCGGTCGTCCCACGATACGTCGTTATACTCGCCAGTTTCTTTGGCCGTTTCACCATGCCCATGCTCTACCTCCGTTTTGGGGCGCCCTGTTTCTTCGGCGCCGGTTTCCTGGTCCGGTTCGCTGCCGGCGTCTTCCGGGCCGCCCGCCGCAGTTCGTAATCGCCCTGTAAGCGCATTTCCCGCTCCCGCTTCAGGATATCGGGATGGTTCGTCATGATCTGCTGAAGGTCAGCATCAACCGTGACCTTGTTCTGGGTCGTGACCTGTAATTTCACGTTCTGGTTCGCCAGTTCGTTCGTCATGGCCAGGATCATGGGGTAGTCACGCCGACTATGGGCGGTTGCAACCCGTTCGGTGATCAGTGAGATCTGTGAGATGCAATACCCGATCTCGTCATCGGTCTTAGCCTGCTCCATCCGCAGTTTCTTCAACCGGTTCAGGGTTTCTTTGCTAATTTCTGTCATACGTTCCCTCATGCAAATGATACGTTCAACTGGGCCTCTGTATAGTTTTACCGACGACCCTATATAAACGTTGTCGCATAAAAAAGATACGTGGATGGTTGGCAAATCAGCCAATTTTCTTGAAGACTTTCTTCATGTTCACCCGAGTTTCTTCCCATCGCGATACACTTTGTTGAGTTCCGCAATCTTCTGGGAGTCAACGATCCCGCCTCGTTCGAGTAGACGAATGCGTTCTTGTCCTTCGTCCACAACTCCTCTTCGCTGATGTTCTCGAACGCGTCCGTGGGGTAGTGTTTTAGGGCCAGTTCACCCTTTGACATCTTTTCGAACGGCCATATCGACCCCGTCATACTTGTCGTTGCCGAAGTCGTTGTACTCACAGATGTTCTGTCGCACCGTATGATCCTCGATCACAATGGCATACTTGCTGTTGTCGTGGAACACGTTCTCGTTGATCGTGTTCCCTTCCCCGCTGGTCAGCAAGATCCCATACATGTTTTCATATGCCGTGTTGTATTTCACATAATTGTTGCTCGACCCCCCTTCCATCAGAATCCCGGCTTTGTCGTTCCGGTACAACGTGTTGTTCTGGATGATAGCAGAATCCGATCCCCACAACCAGATGGCGTTCGAACAATGATGGATCACGTTGTTCCGAATGATCGTGCCGTCCGCGTTCTCATGAACGACGATCCCTCCGTCGATGAAGTTCGAGTTCCCGGAATTTTTGATCTCAAACCCGTCGATGGTCACGCCGTTGGCCTTCACCTGAATCACCGATTCCCGGTTCCCTCCGTCCAGAATCGCCTGCGATGTGCTGATCAACCGCAGCGGCCGATCGATCTCCAGCCGTTCTTTGTAGAGGGACCCGTAGACAAAGATGGTGCCATACTCCACTGCGTTTTTGATTCCGCTCCGGATGGAATACCCTTCGGCGACCGGATAGGTCATGGAATTGGCGACCAGTGCCGTATGCGTTGCGATATTTGTGTGCACCCGACCGTCATCGATCTGCACCCGCCACCGGCCGTTGGTGAGGTCCATGAACGTCGTGTAGGCAGGAATCGCGTTACTCACCACCATCTTGCAGTCGGTCCGCAGGTAGACGTAGATGAGATCCCCGGGATTCGTGAACGTGACGATCCCGTCGTGCTCGATCGGTACCGGCACGGGATACATGGGGTCCCCGTCCGGCGGCGCCACGGTGAGTTTGAGATCGCCAAACGACCCGAACGTGTCGCCCCCGGTATGCCGGATCGCAAGAAGCCGCTGGCCCCGGGCGTCATCGGGCGTCTCAAGCGAGATGTTCAGGGTCGCTACATACGCCTGTTCGGATGCCGCGACCGACGGCGCCATAAACGTGCTGAGAATGAAGAACGCCAGCCCGATCGCGACAAGAATCCCCCCGGTCACCAGGAGTCTGGTCCGCCTGGTAGACTGCGTTGCAGGTGACGATGAAATGTCATCATCTACTAGAATTCCCGACATGCTACTAGGTATATTACAGTTGTGGATATATAGGTATTCCCACGCACAACGTATATATTCAAGAACAGAAAGACTACTTACATGATAGTATGTCGATTGAAATTACTACCGAACCGCTCCTGCTCCACGGGGAACCCTACTATCTGGTCACGCGGATCAACGCACTCTCCTACGACGATCTGCCGACGGACTACCTTTCCGGGATTCCAAACGTCTGGCTGGCGGAGGACGAATCGGGTCGCCGGTTGGTCTACTGCAACACCGACCACGCCCTCGCTGAACGAGCACTGTATCGTGAATCGGATTTCTTCCGGCTCCTGGACCTGATTGCCACAGCCGGCCACCGGCTCGCCGCCATCAACGATCCCTGCCCGAAAAAACAGAGGAACATGCACCGCCCGTTCGCGCTGGACAGGACGCGGTGCCGTACCTTTATCATTTGAGGATCCCGGTCACCCGGGGAACCCTCTCTTATTCCGCCGGTTTAACGGGATTGACGTCTTTTACAATAGCCAGACCGCCCCAGAGGAAACAGACCGAAGACCGAGCCAACCGCGACACAGACGATCCCGGTGAAGCAAAGCGAAGGGTCATATAAATTACAAATTTCACGCTCAGATATATAAACGTTTTGAAAAGGCGGGGGCGATCCCCCTATTCCGGGGTCGCCCCGATTCGGGCAAGGAGAGACGGGGAGAGCGCGTCCCCCGCATAGGTGGCAGCGAAAATGTCCTTGTCGGTCAGGTATTCGCCATCGATCCTGACGATCGGGGCGACCGCGTTGAAGACGGAGTTCGAGAGGAGTTCGGCGATGGATTCCGAATCGTCCATCATGCGTTCGGTATACGCGACCCCCCGCTTTTGCAGCAGGTCAGCCAGGAGTTTGCACCGCGGACAGCATTCGAGTCGGAAGATGGTAATGTCGGTTGTCATTTTTTTCACCTTTCAATTTGTGTGTCCACCTAAATATAGTGTTTGGTTCCTTCCCCAACACATCAGGAGGTATAGTATCGCCGGTACCGCTTGAGCGGGATGGAGAGGTCCCGAGTGAACGCAAAGTAGCCGATCTGAGTCTTCGTGGCAATGTTCAGCCCGAACTCGGCCAGCCCGTGGGGATCCGGCATGGTCTCGCCCAGGAACGCGTGGAAGATGTTCCCGCCCTGGACCAGGGGGAAGAAGATCTCTTCCGTCCGGAGTTTGTCGTAGATGGTGACCGGGGCGTCAACCGGCACGTGGGTGCCGTTGGTGTAGTAGACCGGGAGGTCCCGGGTGGTCCCCACCTGTTCTGCAAACGCCGCCAGATCGCCTTTCACGACGGCCGTCGCGGGATCCCGGTACCGGTCGCTCAACAGGTCGGCGACCGCAAACCGCTGGCCGGTCGTCTCGGCCGGCGTCCGGGCCATGGAAATCGTGAACCCGTGACGTTCCGTCAATTCCCGGGCATACTTGTTCAGTTCGGCCAGCACGTAGACCGCGGTCCGCACCGCCTCTTTCGACTCATGCATCTGGTACCCGGTCATATGCTGCACCATCTCGTTGATCCCGACAATCCCGACGGTATACACCAGCCCCGACAGATCGACCGCCATTGCGCCGAGTTCGCCGGTGATCGGGTCCCGGGGCCGCTGGGTGGCAAACGGGATCCGGTTCTGGTCCACGATCTCGTTGATCCACCGACGTTTGATCATAAAGATCTCGGCCGCGATATCCATCAATCGTTTCAGCCGGGCCACCACCTGTTTGACGTCCGACCCGACCTCGTAGGCGGCCCGGGGACAGTTCAGGGTGACCACCTGGCCCGCGCCCATCGAGAGATGCGCCCCATTTTTAAAATATAATTTGTCGAAGAAGTCGGGATCGGATTCCGGGCTCGACCCGAACTGGTAGGCGCAGTTCGACGTCAACACCCCTTCGGCGGTGTAGAACAGGTGACCGTCCACGTTGACCGGGTCATACACCTTCCCGGTATACGGTTCCTCCAGCACCTTGGTCACCGTGACCGTGGTCTCGTATGGATATTCATCGGCAACCTCATCGGTATCGATCTTCCGGAAGGGAATCGCGTCGCCCACCCCCACCGCGCCGGCGTCGACGACCGTGATCGACCCGTTGCGCACGAGCGGGATCCGGTGGTCGTCGGTGCAGAGGAAGATCCGGCTGTTCGAGAGTTTGAGCCGCACCAGATTGCCTTTAAACTCCCGCACCAGGATGTCTTCAAACCCTCGATAGCCGGCCGGCGTCAGGACTTGGTGGCTCATGTCCAACTGGTCCATCCGGATGATCCGGACGCCGAACCGCGTCATGACCGGAATCTTGATGAATCCGGGCATGCAGCACTGGTAACACGAAATGCCTTTCCCGGACCCCCGGTAGGCCGGGATCTGGTTGTCGAAATACGGGGTGCCGAACGTTGCCGCCAGTTCAAACGCCATATCATACAGGTCGCGGTAGGTTGGCAGGTCCGGGTGGGCCGCGTTGTACGCCTCGTCTTCACCCATAAAGTCCGGCTCCAGACTGATCTCCGGTTTGGGGAAGTTGAACGGTTTTCCCAGCGCGTCGCCTTGCAGCATGACGTCCATCAGGGCTTTGAACGCCAATCGCACCTCGCGTTCGAACTCTCCATAGATGCGGAGGGGTGCCTGGGTCCCGTCCCAGACCCGGCCTTTATAGACCGCCGGTTTATCTCGCCAAAGGGTGGGGACCCCGGGCGAGAGCTGGACGGAGGCGAAGACCACTTGGCCGCCCCGGGCGACCATCATCTGCGTCATTTCGTAGACGAACATCTGCATCAACTGCTTGATGTCGTCGTATTCTAACCCTTCGAGGTAGGGGGCCAAGAATGTTAAAAAATTATAATATCCCTGGCCACCGGCGAAGTTTGTCTGGGCCGACCCGAGGACCTTGACCGCGTGCAAGACCGCGACTTCCGGCCGGCTCGCGGATGCCGAGACGCTGGCTTTGGTGCCGTTGCCGTCCGGCATCAGGCCGTAGTAGAAAAAGTAACGAAGATCCCAGTCCTGGCAGTTCGAGACCAGGAGGCCGGACCCGGCATAGAACATGTGGACGTCGGCGAGCGCGAAATCATACACGTAGTCGTCGTACGGTACCGGGTCGACCCGATCGACCCGGGTCTTCCGGTTGAAGAGGGGGGTGGTATCCCAATCACTGTAGGGGACGAGCCCGCAGAGCGATAGGGACTCGGTCAGACACCGCACCTGCTGCCGCAAGACCGGGGACGGGATCGCGGCGATCGTGCCGAAGAGGTCGGTATCCTTGAAGATATCGATCCCCAGCCCGTCGAACACGTAATCGATCAGGCCGTCGGGGACCTGCAGAATCCAGGCAGGCAACCGGCGCTGGTCCGGGGCACCGTCGGGAACCCGGAGGGTGGCCAGGAGATCGGTCACCAGCGGGTCGTCGACCCCCTGACAGTACCGGCCGACCATCGTGGCAACCTCCGGGGTGATCACGACCCCGTGGATCGTCGTGGTGGTTGCCCGGTAGGCGAGCGTGGGCGGCGCGAAATCGATCTTCCCGATATCGTCGGTCTCCACAAGGTCCGCGACCCGGACCCGGCGTCTGGCGCCGTCTGCGTCGATCGCGATCACCCGGTGGTCCGGCGTCAGGTCGATCGTCATCCCGCTGACCGTGGTGACCCGGCGCATCGCGGTGGTCTTGCGCCGCGATACCGTGGCGATCTGCACGAACCCGTCCGGGGTGAGCACTTCATACCCGTTTCCGTTGGCAAGATCGCACCCGGCCCCGGGGGCAAACGTGAACCTGCCGAAGAGAGAGCCGACTGTATCGCACCACATCGTGCCGACCGGGTCTTTGACGATCACCACCGTATCGGTCGCCATGCAGAACGGCCGGGTCCCGAAATATTCGAGGTCGTGGATATGGAGGTCCGACCGCAGATGGGATTCGGCGATATGGGGCGGGAGTTGCAGGAGGTACTGTTCTTTGCTGATCTTGTCGGCCTTCTTCTTGTGCGACGTCTCCGGGTTCCCCTGCAGGTTGGCGTTATCGGTCGACTCGAACCCTCCGCCGATATCGATCATGTGGGCGTCATACACCGGGGTGCCCACCCGGGTACACATGTTCCGATACTGAGGATAACCGTGTTCCAGCAACGAGATGCAGACCAGTTCCCGGATCAACTGGGAGGTCAGGTGGGACGTGTCCAGCGCCGCGAGTTTTCCTTCCACGTCGATGGCAATCCGTTCGGCAACCTCCCGGGTTGCCGGCGGATACTCATAAAATTTCTGGCATAACGCGGTATCACGAAGGATCTGCTGAATGATGGTCTCGCGATCCCACTGCACAACATGGTCGTCAGAGGTGCGGACCTCGGGGTTCCTGGGTGTCTCTTCGCTCATAAAATCCATAGTATCTATTTTCCATGGGAATAATTAAAGATATGGGTTATGCTATCAAAAATGACAGATTGTCTTTCACCATGTACCCCAGGAAGGTGCCCGAAAATTGAGGAGGGCATGGTACCCCCGTCCTGATTCGCCAGCCGTTGCGGTCCGATCAGAATTCGAGATCGTCGGATTCCACGCGAGTCGTGGTGGCCAGATAGACCGTCACCAACCCGATCGCGCAGGCAATCGCGATGACAAGCACCAGAATCCCGCCGAGGAAGCCGAAAAACTCGATCAAGGCATACACAACCGTCTCAAGCCCGATCAGCATGACCAGCAGCGCGGCGATACCGACAAGGGCAAGGACATTGAACCCGATACAGATGGTGATCCACCGGGTGTAGTGGGCATCGTCGAACGCGAACCGGGCGGTCACCTGCTGCAGATTGATCGTGGGGGTTGCCGGTCTCCGTCTCTTGACCGGGTGGTTGAACTTCGGGATATAGGTTCGCCAATCCCCCACCCAGTCCCCGTCCACGACCCGTCTGCCCACGGTCTCGGCAATCGCGACCCATCGCGTTCCGACCGCGGCCAACCATTGGACCGCCGTGGCATTGCTCAAATCAAGTTTGACGATTGACTACACCCCCACCACTAGTTTTAACACGGGCAACGATATGAAGGTTTCAATCGCGGCGGCGACCACAATGATCGGGACGACCTGATACAGATAGGGGATCAACAGATACCAGCGGGCGGAGTCCGGGTCGATCCGCCACGTCATGTGTTCGGCACGGAACCGGTCGACCGCATGGGTGGCATACGTGGCCGCGAGGAGGAGGGCGGGGATCTCGATGACCGCATGCGGCAGGAACGCGCTCAAAAATTCCAGACTCCCGATCGCCTGCACGATCGTGAGACTGTAAATGGTCAGCACGAACCCGTTCCAGAAGATAAAGAATTGAGGGATAAATTTCGTCCGGAAGATCGCCGAAGTGATGACCATGAGGGCGATGAGACCGTTGTTGAGGACGAGCCGGATGAAAAACGCACCGCTTTCGATCCCGGCAAGGTTCGCCTGCAACGCTGCGGGATCGGTGATCACCCGGCCGGAGATCGATGAGATGTCGACCATCTCGGTCAGGACGACGGCTCCGAGCACGCTCATCCCGAAGACCAGCAGGATGGTCTTGAGGTAGGGGGCGATGGTCGCCCGGTCAGGGAGTGATCGGGTGCCCGGCATCCTGGTAAAACCTCCCATTGCAGGCCCAGCAAACGATCCCGCATGGAATGGCGGGCTGAGTGGCGACATCAACCAGATCGTCTTTCTTCTTGCGTTGCGTTCCCACCCCGTTGTAGTAGCCGTCTTTGATATCGTGCTGGTTGCAGAGAACGACTTCCATCGTCAGTGGGTCGTCGTCGTTCGTGTAGCGATACACGTAATCCGGATCGTAGATCCCCTGGGTACACCGGTCGCACGACCACCACGCGGGCGCTTTCTTCCATGCGGGCCGTTTGTGCCACGTCTGTTCGTCGGCCATGATCATCGGTTGGTGATGGTGTTGATCGCGATATAGGCGATTGCCTGTTCAATATGATACCGAACCACGCCATAGATAACCCCGACGGCGGCGAGCCCGAGCCCGCTTCCGACGATCCCTTTCGCGATGAGCGGGAAGTCGGGGTCGCCGTAGGTAGTCGTAAAGACGAAACACAGACCAACAAACGCAACGATGAAGATCAGCATCAGGTGGACGCTGCGGGCAATGCCAAAGATTTGCACTTCTTTCTTCTCCATTTTTAACCTCGTTACAAACTATCAAATTCGTCGGTCTCGTCATCATCCTCGTCGACCGGCACATACCGGGGGAGGATGACCCGCGTCTTCACGGCCGGACAGACGATCTGGTCGTTCGAAAGAATATACGGACACCCCTGGTGAAACGGCGAGGGATACGTGGTACAGGTCCGGCAGATGAGATCGATCTGTTCCTCCACGTCGTCGATGCGTTCCAGGGTATTCTGGAGGATGTTCTCGGAAATCATACCGTTCGTCACCTTCTGTATGTTACGTGCGTCAAAGACGTATATATACGTTACGATCTACGGAAAACGTAGGCAAGGGTGTCGCGATCCTCGGCTTCGGTGCGCATCGGTACACCGGGGCTCGCCATCCCGTGCCGGTACGCGTTGATCGTCTGCGCCATGTCCCGTAAATTGCAGACCCGCCAGCGGTCGTTCTCCGAGTTTTGCGCCCGATACACGGCGATCCCAACCAGCCCTTCGCACCGTTCGAGGTCCTCATGCGTCAGCATGTGGCATCTCCCGAAGGGTCCGTTCAAGATCGGTAATTGCGTCCAGCAGCATCTGGCGTCGCCTGCTGTACATGGCCACGATCTCCGGTTGCAGCAGCGTCGGCAACAGGGCGTCGATCTGCCGGAGTTCACATTTGTGAATCAGGACCATGGTCTCGATCTGGTGGCGGGTGGCCCCGACATACTCGGATCCCACCGAGTCAGACATCGTCTCCCTCCGATGGGAGGTTTCGTTGGAATGACATACAAATTATATTGCAAAAATGAGTATAAAAAGGTTAGCGTGCCGTCTTCGCAATTTTCTTCGGCGTCGATGCCCGCTTCTTTGCGACCGGCGTTGCCTTCCGGTTGCACGCGCTCTTTTTGGCCTTGGCCTTCCGATACACCGTGACGTCCGATGCGTCGTAGGTGTCCTGCATGCTCGGTTTCTCGGTCTTAGTCAGGTTGAGGAACAACTGCTTGATCCGCCGCTCGGTTGCCCGGTCATACTGCGCCTGTTTGTACACGTCGTCGGGGAGCAGCCCGTTGAGGACCGTGGTCGGCCGGTGGGTCGCGGTATGCAGCGTCAGCCGCCACTTGTAGCGATCATTCGAGTTATCGAAGACGATCGCTTCTTCCACAAACGGTACCCCGTGTGCCGGTTTGTCCCAGTTCGGTTTGATACGGCTCGCGGTCTTGGTCCAGAATTTGGTATACTCGTAGTCACTCATTTTTTCTTTCGCCTCGTTGATTTTGGTTTGGCCTGTCGTCGATACGACGTGGCGCCCGGATACTCGTCGATCCGTGTCTGCACCGGTTTCGTCCGGCCTGTTTCCAGATCAGCCACCAGGGTATCGACACGCCGGATCTCCATCCGCACATGCTTCTGCTCCTGGAGCAACTGGTCGATGATCTGCCGATGCTCGTCGATCTGTCGGTCAAGACGGACGACATCCCGTTCCATCTCGTTCACGGCCGATTTCAGGTGCAGAATCTTTTTCTTTCTCTGATCTGTCTCCCAATCCGGGTGTTTTCCCGCTGGATAGATCACCTATATCACCCCACAGAACGTATTACACTTTGCAGACCCATGGAATAAAGGTTTCCCCGGCGCTCCGGGGAGCACCGAGTTCCGCCGCGAATCTGTGAACCTTCTAGGAAAAAGGTTATCGGGCTGCCCGTTTCCGGGTCTTTGCCGGCACCGTCTTTGCCACCCGTTTCCGGTTGACCGGGGGTTTGATGGGCTTACAGCGTCGGTACGCTGTGGGAGACAGGATTTCCCGGGCCATCGTCGGGATATTGTTCTGCTCGACGATCTCCCAGGAATCCGGGTCATCCTGGTAGCCTTTCAGCCCCATCCAGCAGACTTTGAGCCGGGCCTGGGCAGTGTTCAGGTCGCGTTCGAGCCGTTTCCGATCATCCTCACAACTCACGGCGACCTGCCGGCGTATCTGCTGGATCTGCGTGTACAGCCCGACAAACGTGTCGAGACTCGTCTCAAACAGGTGTCGTTCCACATGGTCTTGCATATGTTACCTCTTCACGACCGGGAAATATGCAGCAATCCGTTTCCGGACCACTCCGGACACGTCCCCGCTATTATCAACCAACCGGGCGGGATCCGCCACGATCGTCACGGCATTGGTCAGCATAGTATTCTCGTTCACCAGATAGTCGACCGGATCGTTGAACTTGCCCGGCACCCGTTTCAGCACGCCCATGGTTACCGCCGCCGTTCCACGACCGGGACATTGTCGGTGCCCACCGCGGTTTGCACGGTCTTCATCAACGTCTTCGCCCGCCCGTTCTCTTTCCATTGCTTCCGGCCGAGGATGTTCTCCGGGATGGTACGGTGCCGGATCTTTTTTCCTTTGGTCCCGAACACCCCTTCCAGGGTATCAAACATCTGCGCCATCACAATCAACGTCACTCCCATTGCATCATCTCCCTGTAGCATTACGATAGCAGATATACATAAGGGTTGTGGAAAATTCAGATTTTTGTGTTTCGACAATTACTCACGGTTTTTGGATACGGTTCGCCGTCTGCATGGCGCGTTTGGTGCTCGCACAGAGGTAGCCACGGGCGACACAATACCCCACGTGCTGGCATTCCGGGTGGCATCCCCCGATCGTGACCAGTCTGTGCCACATTCCGTTATTAACGATTGCGGACATCCCAATTCCCATTCCTGATCCAGGCGTGGACCCACGTCTGGCGATACTCACACTCGGGACAGAGCAACCCGTCGGGGGTCGCGACCAGCGTCCCATGCCCGTTCGGGCACGTTAACGGGTGGTACATCCCTGACCGCTGGTACCGGTTGATCTCGGTGATTTCGTCGTCGGAAAAGATTCCCATTCAATTACAGTGTGTCGGACGCGGCGAAAAAGGTTTGGTTACCGGAACCGGATCCCGGTGATCGTCGCAAACTTCGTCGTAATCCGGTCCGTGGCCGGGATCGGAGCGGACCGACGCGCGTTTGATCTGCCCCGGCGCGGGGTGTCGTCGATCTCTTTGTAAATGTTGGTAATGTCCGTTATCCGCGACGTTAGTTCGTCGGATTTTTTGTATCGCATCTCGAAGTCCGTTACCATCTCCCGGACGTTCAGCATTTGCAGTACGCCCCACAATGGGCTCTTCTTCAGCTCCCGGTAATATTCGCCCGTTGCATCCTGCTCGGCCCGGTGGTGGACCCGGTTCTCGATCCGGAAGATCTGTTTCAGTGCGTTCAACCCCGAATTGTAGTAGACCCGATGGTTGTCTCCTACGTCCAGATGGGCTTTCGCCGTCTTATAGGTCTCATATGCCTTTCGCACCTCTCGATCCATCTCCCGGAACTCTCTCCCGTAGTTGCCGCGAGGCACGTAATGAGTTGGATCGTCAAGCACGATCGTCGATAAAACGAGTTCGGCACCTTCTGCTGTGAGGGGGATGGTTCCCTGCAGTTCGCTCCAGATCGCCGCCCGGGTGGCCGGGGTAGGGTTGTGCCGATGGGTGGCCAGGGCATGCAGATCCCGCACGACACTGTCCGGGAGCGTGGTAAAATATTGCTTGAGCCGTTTGATCGCCGTCTCCCGGCGTGCCGGGGAACGTTTGATTTCCTGTGCTGTCGCCAGCGTATTGTTGATGGCACGAGCGAGATCGTCGTCTTGGTCGTATGCGTACACGCTATCACCTTATTCGGAAGATACGGCAGCAACGTATATATAGCATTTGGAACGACAACGCTACTTACAGTTCGTATACCACTATTCTTATATTCGTGGAGAATCAATACTCGTCTCACAAAGGACGTGGTTGTTTGGATGTCGGTGTAATCGGCGTTGGTGCAATGGGCAGAAACCATGCCCGTGTCTATTCGGAACTGAAAGCGGTGGATTCGCTCGCTCTGTATGATCTTAACGAGCAGGCGGCAACCGACCTTGCCGGGGCCGTCGGGGCGACTGCCGTCCCGACCGTGGAGAGCCTGCTCAACCGCGTGGATGCCGTGAGTGTCTGCGTCCCGACACCCTACCATGGGGGGATTGCAGAACAGGTCATCGATGCCAGAGTACCGCTGCTGATCGAGAAACCCATCTGTGCAACGGCAGAAGAAAACCGGCGGCTCATTGCGAAGATCCCGGACAGTCTCTCGTCGTCGGGGTCGGGCACATCGAACGGTTCAACCCGATCGTGCTTGAGATTGTAACAAGGGGTGTGAACTACCCCCGCTTACGCAGGGGGCTTCCTACGAGTGTACCGGAACTTCAGGAAGTCCCAGACCTGTTTGTCATAGATTACCGGCAAATTGCCGATAGCCCGTTCACAAGGCATTCTATGATAGGAATCACAGATTCCGCATTCACATCCGACCTGCCGTTTCAATGCGAAATTGTGAATGTTTCGCAAAGATCACAGGTCATATACGATGTTCGCTGACGTTCATTGCACTTTTTACCTACACTGATCTGCAGATAGGTTGAAAGTCTAGCGAACCATATCTATATAGGATGTATACCTATATAATTGTTATGACAATCTGGAAGGGGCTCCGCTTTCATCCCCCCGCTGTCGCAGGGGGTCTTCCCGCTCCGCCCCTTCAACCCCGCGA
>Ga0172381_10003847_pt1 | contig 15719 bp, 14 predicted proteins | sample Leawel6488metaG_FD_119754 | JGI IMG/M metagenome (GOLD analysis project Ga0172381, IMG submission 119754) | Leachate microbial communities from a municipal landfill in Southern Ontario, Canada - Leachate well 64-88 metaG | ecosystem: Engineered > Solid waste > Landfill > Unclassified | place...
AAGTTTGTCTCTCCGGGCAGCAGAAGTTCTAACTACCAGTTCTAAGTCTTGAAGCACAGTATTCCTCCATAGTCAAGAACTTCAGACCAGGTTCATGTATCCAGACCCATCGGCCCCGGAATAGTTTAGATACCCCAGGACTTACCCAACTTTTGAGTCTGAGCCAGTCTTTCCAATACTTTATCCTGGCAACTCTGTAGTTGATACGTTTGACCCGTTTGTCTCTATTAATAGGTCTTCTATTCATAGTTCCTCACTGCCAAGCCTGTAGGAAATCTGGGCTTGCCCTTATCTGTATAGTTTTGGAACTTAACGGTATACATAGACCCTATAGGATTGTATGTGCCCACACAGAATTGGTACCACAGGGCCTTACGGTCTTTAATGGTGCCAGAGGGCCTAACTTTGAAATAGGTGTCCTCATTAACGCGACAGATATACATGATGGCCTCTGAGTCTGTGCCCTTACCATCTATGCAGTCTACAATTTCAAACTCTTCAGTAATAAAGACTTTGACTTTCTGCAGATCATAGCTCCTGGTGTCAACACCATAGACACCCTTCCAGTTCCGAACTATGGCACCCTCATACCCCAGGGATACACATTTATCGTGTAACTTAATGGCATGTTCCTCACTCAGGCATTCTACGGTCTTGACCAGGATGACTCCCGGAGGTAAAATCCCACTATGTCTTGCTTGACGGAACAAGTCCTGGAGGTAGTTGTATCGATCTATGTAAGGAGTATCAGCACGAATGTTTCCACCATCCGGGGCACAGTCATAGATATAGTGTTGAAGCCATGGACTCAGCTCCGGGTCATAGCATGTGACCGCAGATAGAGTTCTTGAGAATCCACCTTTATTTGGAGGTAGAACAAGTTCACCATCAAGAATAGTTCCATTGGTATCCCATTCCAGGTGATCGTAGATATGAGGAACCCAGGGTTTGCTGTTGCGTGACCAGGATTCTTCACTATCATAGAGGCATCGGACACCATCAAACTTGGGCTGTAGGCCACATGGCCATTTGATCTTGGCTTTCTGGCCTTTGGTCTTGACCTTGGTTCCAATAATCAGACCCTTTTTATCGAATATCTCTACAATGACATCATAGAAGACATGGGCAAGCATGGGTTTTAGCTTTAGAACCGGAGGAGCTTCACCCTCATCTCCAAATCCCTGGTCTCTCTTTTCACGTTCTTTTACTTGAATCTCAAGTTTGGCTTGAACTTCGGGAGTGGTCTCATTTGCCCTGCCAAGGTTCTTACCCTCGATCTTGCGGTGCTCAGACACTGTTCTAGCCGATGTGCCTCCACCTTTAAGCTTCTGCCAGGTGATGGAGTATATGTAATGCTCACCATCTTTTTCAGCAGCATATCCCTCCCAGAAGAGGTTGCCCTTTTGTAGTGTCCCGGTCTCAAATATTACTTCCATTATTTATCATCCTCCACCAGGAATCCAGGGGTTTTGATTGTGAACCAGAACCTACCATCCATCTTTTTCCATTCCCCATAGGGTTTTTGTAGATGTCGGACTCCCAGGAGGACTATAAGCATTGCTGGGTATTGGTAAAGAGGAAGGCCATAGTACCACTTCCTGATAGCTTTCATCTCTTTTTGTAAGAGCATCCACAGGACTGTTACTACGGCCCAAAACAAAGGGCCAATGACTATTGTGAATAGCCATAGTCTCCAATCGGTAAAGTTCACTTAATTTGCCTCCGACTGTATGTTGACTCATTTATGAGTCTACGTGTAGTCACTTTCTGTGGCCATGAGCCACTGTCTCTAAAGGTTTTGGTTGTATAGCTACAACCCTCCACTTTATTATCCTGTCAGTTCGACCATTTTTGAGCTTATATAAGCCAAGGTCTTTAGCTACCTGCCTAGAAACATCAAATTGCCAACACTCATTCCTATGTAGGGGTAAATTGCCCCTGTCAGCGATCACACAGACCGCTTTGCCGTTCTTACCGTATCTTAGCTCAACTTTGGTGCCTAAGCGTCCTCCACGGCAAGCTATGTAGCGTGCTGAGTGCCTGAACACTCTCCCAGAAGCCATCTTTCGACCCTCGAACTTCTGAGCGTACGTAGTAACGCTACCGGAGTGCCAAAGGACAGGTTTACCTGCCTTTTTTGGACTTTGGTGTTTCTTGACTACTATAACTGGTTTCTGAATTTTCTCTTTGCTTATGTTAGAGGGTATGCCAAACATCAACATTGCCCCTAACAGGAGTAAGGGTATCTTCATAGTTGACAGTATAGCACATTCATTCCGGGGATGAAACTGGTAAAATTACTGGGTTTTACCATGGTATTGAGCAGTTCCACCGGAGAGGATATACACTTTTTCAGTCCATTCGTGCTTGCACTTTGTTTCTTGGCAGGTGTATTTAACTACATTATACCAACCTTTTTCATCGAAGTCGGTACCGGTACTTATGACTTTTTCTACTTCATGAAAGCCACACTTAACACATGAGGTAGAAAAGTCTTTTTGTATCTCACCATTGGGCCTCTGGTGTTTAAGATTTGTTTTGAGCATTAGCAATAATCTCCTGTAGTCTTAGTATTTCAGCATTTGCTTCATCCAACTTTTCCTGGAGATGTCTTGTTTGAGTTTGAAGCATATCATCTACCAGGGACTTTGCCATTGTGAGATCAGTAACCATTCGAGTTAAAGAATCTATTTCATTCCGAGCTGCTGTCAGGTCATCAACTACACTACGCAGGTGGGCCAACTCTTCTTTGGCAGTGACAAGTTCTTTGACTTTACCAGTTAGTTCATCGAGTTCAAGTCTCATCTTATGTTCTTTTTCATAATAAATAGTTTGGTCTTTGAGCATTTTTTCATTGAGGTCACGATTAGTAGCACTTAATGCCCGGCTTTCTCCCTCAATGTCAGAACATCTTTTTGCTACAGCCTGGACTTCTCCAACCAGAGTTTTACGTTCTTCCATGAGAGTGGTCACCTGTTGTTGTAGAGATTGTCGTAAACCTGCATCATCTGTGACTGTAAGTTCATTCTTTTTAGCATAATAGCCAACAATTGCAGCTATTAGCTGAACAATCCCACCACCAATTAAGGCTCCTGCTATTGTCCACCAATTCATTTTGATAATACCTTTAACTTTATAAAGATTAGTGCATTAAAAACTGACATAACCAGGGTTAAAGGAATAGCCACAAGACTTAACTTTGTAACCTGATCTTGGGAAAACGCTATTGATAGAAACAGCCACATGACACATGCTAAGAAGCAAGATAGTATTCTATGGTAAACTTTCTGTTTATAGATTCCTATAAGTTTCAGGACTCCTGCAATTGCAAGCACAAAACCTGCAATCTCGGGGCCAAAGTGGTCTACAATTATGGGTTGAAATACTGTGTGAATCTTAGGAACAAGAAGCCACAAACCCATACTTAATGACAAAAAGCCGAGTAAAACCTCGGCATATTCTGTGCTTGCAAGCAGGAAAAGTTCATACATTCTTCTTTTTAGCATTCAGGGATTCCTCACAATACTAAGCTTAATATATATCAGTGCGTTGAATAAAGCAAATACACTGATAGCTGGAGTAGCGATTCTGGGGTATCTGGTATCAAGTAAAGTTAGAGTGAGGCAGAGCCAAACAAGAGTGGCTAACATGCAGGATATTTTTCTTATGAAAAGTTGTTCATAGAAGACTCCTACAAGTTTTAGAAGGCCAGAAGCCATTAAAACAGACCCCCATACTTCCGGGAGACTATTATTTATAATGGTTGGCATAAATGATATGTGAACCAGGTCAAGGGTAAGCCAAAAACCCATAAGTAGTGATGTGGCACCTAACAGAAGCTCTGCATATTCTGTATTTGACCTGAATAGCAGTTGGTATAGCCGATGCATAGCAAGACCTCCATAAGTATTATCTTGCTTATTATACCATAGAACTATATTAAGTAAGCAGACATTATGGACTGTAGTGTAGGTCTTATATCAGTTGTAGGTGGATTTGAAAAGTCAGCTTCTACAACTATTCCAGCATATGTAAGTAGTTCTGCTTTGATACCATTTTCCAGAGCAGCATGCTCAATGTCACTCAGAGACCCGGAGATGTCAGCATCAAAACTATGGATATAAGTGGAATCATGAAGTAACTCATACCTTTTGGCATTTATAATATCTAAAAGTCTTTTTTCAGCAATATAAAAGTCTGTGTCTTCTGGCCCTGCAGGAGTTGGCATATACATATTACCAATTTCAGTATATCGTAGAGTCATAAAGGTGACTTCCTGATAGAGGTAACTTTCATAAGCAGTTACTGCAGCTTCAATATAGTATAGAATTTGGTCAAGACTCTTTGAATCACCAATAGATATTTGTGCTGCTAGAATTGTAGCTTTTGCCATATATTCAGCAGCTTCAGACCTTTTATCCAGGTATAAGTTGAAGTGGGTATCCAATTTTTTCATTCTTTGATAATAGGTTGGAGAAGTTAGCATTTGAGCTTTAATTGTTTCTGATTGTTCCCAGAATATATTAGGATTTACAGATAATGCAGAATCGATGTTAACTATTGGTACATTTATAGTGGTAGGATTTACTGTGTAACTTATGTTTTGAGTTATTACACTTTCCCACTCCCATCCTCCACTAAGAATATCGGTTCTGGGAGTTGTAGTAGCACCTATATATGCCCAGGTATAAGTATATCGATTAACAGGATTGCTTACCCAATTTACAAAGTAACTTTCTATAGTAGCACTTAAAACTGCCAGGGATTCTGTGTCTAAAGGGGCAACTCCGGGGATGGGGTCTCCACAATAATCTAATCGAACTTCAGTATCTATGACCTGATTTGCTCTGAATATTATATCATCAATAGCATTATGTCCTGCATTGCCATAGAGGTCTTTCCAGGGATATGGGTAGGCATTTATAAGCTCCTGAGCCAGAATGCTTATAATAGTGGCTGAGTTAGCAAAAGGGAGCAATTCTGCTGCCATGTAGGAATATCCTATATTATTGACTATAAGCAGGTCTATGGGAGTGTCAAGGCCATATACAAGGCTATTACCTGTAATGTGTCCCTCTAACCATGGAATATCATCTTCCATGATTGTTCCCTGTAGTTGCCTGTAAGTAGTATAAATCATCTTTGGTCTTGTCCTATGTCTATTCGATAAGCTGCCATAACATCGTTTAGTTTAACATTTACACTACCCACTATATAGGTGCCTATAGCATAACCATTCTGGGCAAATGGGTCTGCATTTAGAGTTATATTAGTAAATGCTCGTAGTACCCTTTGAACAGTTTCAGGCTTTCTTGTTTCATTAGGGTAAAGGGCATAATTTCCACTACCAAAGATATATTGGGTGCATTCTACATTACCACAGGCAGCACCTTCACAGTTATGACCTGCAAAGTAACCTGGGTCTGGCCCAGGACAAGTAGCTAATGTAGCATGATCAACCTGTATGGTTCTCCATCCCCATTTATATACCTCAAAGGCATGGTTACTTAAAACTATCTCTACTTCAACCCTAGTTATCTTTTTGAAAGAGTTTAATACATATCCTTTATACCATCCACCCTCAGTATAAGTCTTTTTGATATTGAATGTATCAGCAAGGGCACTCATGATTTCTTGTGGTGCTGTATCTGTTATTTCTTGTTCAGTCTCAACCTCTATGTGAGGAACTGGTATTCCACTCTCATCATAGCAGACTATTCCTACTTTCCATTTAGCTATGGCTGATATAGCTTTCCATCCAGCTTCATAGGTATATCCAGGGTACTTTCCAAATACATCACTATTTTCAGGATGATGCATTTGATCGTTAGAGCCTACCTTTTTACCTAAACTTGTATTTTTGTATTCATCATTTGCATAGTAGCTAATACCCTCATCACCATCATAGGGGTCAATACCAACTTGAATATATAAGTTTACCCAAGATCGGATTCCAGGGTCTATAATAATTCCAGCATTTTTAGTTTCAACTACTGTAGATTCATGTAAAGAGTTTACAGGAACTACTGACCAACATGATTCTAATCTGTCACTACCAGAATAGTCATAGCTGATAGAATCGACATAGGGAATCCCGGTTACCGGGTCAATATTTTGAGCTGTTCTGGGTTCAATTTGATAAACTTTCTTTAGAACACTTCGGGGAATAACCCAAAGATCATTATTAGATTCAGGGTCTATAGCAAGTATTTCCTGTTCTATGGTAGCCTTTTGTGCTTGTAGATCAGCTATTTGTGTTTCTATTTCAGGAGTCTGTTCTTGTGCTTGTAGAATAGCTATCTGGTCATCGATCTCTTGGGTATCCTGTGTAAGTTCATCATATAGATTGCTTTTTACTTTTATAAGATTCAAAAAGTAGTATCCCCCGGATGAAATGACATCTATTGTTGGAAAGAATACATCTGAGGGGACACCCCGTTTTTGGAATACAGTAATGTCTTTAGTATGTGTTACAGGGCTAATTAGATCATTTGCTATCCATTCAGGAGTCCCTTTATCCCAGGAATCATAGTAAAGCTGCATCAAAGCATACTGGGTCACAGGTAAAACTGCTCTATTGAATAAGTTAGACCCCTCATCATAGTCTGAATTAGGTTCCAGGGCTGTTGTGTGTAGAAATGCATAAACTGCATTACCATCCTCACCCCGGACAGCAACTTTATCAGGTCTATCGATACCATCAAGTCCGGTTGCAATGGTATCCAGGGTATCTGAACAACTGGTTCTGATGACTCTGTTACCCTCTGCCAGTTTCATTGTGGCAAATTCTCCTGAGTAGGTTGCCAGCATTACTGGTTTAGGAAATCTATATAGAATGTTGCCTGTTAAGTAGTCTATAAGAATTGGGGCAAGATCAGGTAAGTCTTTTAAGGAACCTTTATATACCAGGTTATCTATGGATGAATCTATAGGAGTAATTCCATTTGTTACAAGGTCACTGTCACATCCATATGACCATCCACCATCAGATAAAAAGTCATAGTGTGATGCATGGAATACCCGGAAAAATGACTTAGTTGGGTCTATACTTCCATCAGAATCCAACTCATAACCACTTTCAATAAGGGCATTAGCATAGCCATCTATCTTATAGAACTTAACATTTATTGGAAGTTCAACCACAGTTATTGGTAGAGTTAAGTCACTTTGGTATGCAGTAAGTTCCTGGTTTTCAACTGAATGAATTCTTATGGACTTTGAAGTAGTAGGATAATTAGAATCGATACTTCTGGAATCAACTGCCTCTGGAGAAGTATCTGTGCCCATAAGTGTCAGATCATCTTTTGTATTGACTTGTTTAGCCATATTCAAGTTTTGGGCCAATAAATCATTATTACCATCCACAGATACAGGGCCATCAGCACTGGCATAAGTATGAGTAACAGCACGATTTTGGGGTTCTGGAATGGATTCTCCATTTTCAATGCCTCCGGTCATTAGGTAGTTTCCCTGATTCATTGGTAATCGTAAAACTTTGGTGCCAAAGGCTTCACTACTGAAAGAGTCCTTTACCAGGACATGAATCATTCCAGAGCCATGAGCTATAGCTATAGGAGTATATAAGTTAGATAGTCCTATAAATCCGGGAACTTTACCATCTCTGAAATTAATAACAGCAATACCTCTTTCTCCCAAAGAATCCTCAACAAGGGCTAGAAAGTAGTACATTCCATTTCCAACTGCCATATCAAATCTTGCAGGACTACCAATGAGTTTTCCAGAGGTACCAAAGGGTTCTTCTAAAGTAGTTATCCCATTGAAGTCTGGTTGAGTTATTCCATCAATAAGGCTTGGAACATCAAACTTTAGAAAAGTGGGTTTACTATCAGGGGTAGTTATGTTGGCTATAAGCATACCTTTTGGTAATATGGTCAAGCCCTGAACAAAGCATCCAGTGGGTAAGGTAGCTTTTCCAAGGTCTTGTATAGTTTCCAGATTTATGGAGTCTTTGACTATTCCTGTATCCGGGTCAAAATCATCCTCAGATAGCCCACAATACTGGTCAGTGATACGAATGACATCAAAACCCATTGCCCGGTCTACAATAGCCAGGAATCCAGCCCCAGACCCCACCAGCACTGGATTATTCCAACGTCTACCAGGGACAGTCCGAATATGATATCCAGTTAGCCCAGAATACATGTCAAGTTGACGTGTTTGGACACCAGCTACTGTTTTATAACCAAGTAAGTAAAGGACAATAGATTCTGCTTTGTTGTAAGCTTTATTAAAACCAGATATAGCCTGAGCTAAGTCAGATTCATCATTTTTCTTTACTTGACCAGGTTTGTCAGATGTCTGTGGTTTTTTACCATAGAAAGTCTCATATAATACCTGATAGTCTGTCATCTGGATTTAATCTCCTGACCCAGGTAATATGTATTCTGTTGTTTATAAACCTGATAAGATGTGCCAATTTGAACGGTAGTTCCTCCGGGAATGTATACTTCCACAGCAAAGTAACCATCAGTTATGACACACCAGTCTGCATTCTTTTTAAGAGACACAACAGTCCCATGGTCTATTAGTTGATTCATCGTTTTGCCAACCTTCGAGCTACTGCATCTGTTATTGCTTCATCACCATTTATAGTGTGTCTAATAGTTTCACAAATAGCTGTAACACCCCCAATTTTTATGGATTCTCCAACTACAGGAGAGGTATCCAGGGTGTGAGAGCAATCTATAATATGCCAGTAGTATGCCCCAGTTTGGTATTGTAAACCATTAGCTATCTGTGCCCAAACAAGGCCTAATCCATCATAATCCATTCCAGGACAACTTACCTGGAGGGCATTTCTATTCTTTACAATAGAGTTCCAGTATTCTTCATTAACTACAAATGAGGTATTACCCCTGGGTTTTGCTACATCTAATGGAAGTAACTTTTTACCATTTAAGAGTTGATACCTTAGCAATGGGGTTTTGTTGGACGAGATTCTTGTTCCATTTTTTAAGGGTTGAGTTCCTGTTGGACTATTATAGTTTTTCCAGGCATTGAGATAAAATTGAATCTGAGAGTTAGTAAGTCCTGTAGTTTCTCCTGTCTGGATGTCTACTTGTTGTAATTGCCAGTATCGATAGAAGTTATAGGTTGCAGTGATTGTTTGGATGGAGTTTCCAAGATCATCGTATTTGTACCAATGTCTAACTGAAGAAGTCGGGACTTGACCTGCTCCTCCTATTGAATAGGTGACTGTATCATCATATACAGGTACTGTTTTTTCTGTATCCATGAACGAAGTATCTACTGAACCATCTCCTCGGAATGATTTCTTTTCATAGGTAACATAGGTCTCTCTCATACTATAAAGACCCTTTAGGTTATAAGATTTTTCCCAGGTATGCCAAGCTAGACTATCGATGATAGATACAGATGTAAAATCTCCATTTTTAACTTGGTCAACAATAGTATCAATATCTTGACCATCAGTTGGGGTAGCAGGAAAACTGATAGATGCATCATAAGCTATGTCTTCAGCACTGTAAGATAATTCTACATTGAATAGAACTTCAGTTAGTTTTTCAGACCAGTTATCACCAGCTTGAACATGCTCTCCACTAGAAAGGTTAAAGTAAGCAGTTCTGGAGTCTTCAAGATAGGTATGTACAGCAGTTATCTGCCATACTCCTATACCCTGTAAATTAGTTCCATACTTATCTCCTCCAGTGAGAAGAATGTCCCCGTCAGTAGACTTCTCCGGGATGTATATTTGATACCCGGAATGTCTTTTTAGAATCCTGGTTAGAGGGTATGCAGCTACTCCAGTTGTGGTATCAGCACCTTCAGCATATTTAACCCGAATGATTTGAAGACCATTCATATCCATTCGGACATAGTACTTTTCATGGTCAGACTGGTTGAATGGTTGCACCAGAGCATTGGCTACATCAATAGGACTCTGTTGAATAACTTCATAGGTGCCCCAAATTGTATAGTTAGGAAGATCACAACGACCAAGAACAATACCTGCTTTTGCACAGATTGATTCAAGGATTGCATGGGCAGTAACTGACTCCCAACCAATGTCCTCACCATGTTCTGTCATATTCCAAACTGCAGAACGTTTTTGTCGATGAGGAAATCCCCGAGGAACCTGGGATAGAACAATCCTATAGGTGCTCAGATCGGGGTCTTCAGTATCATCCATATATTCAATGCTACCACTGAATAAAACATGTGGTGGAAGACCACCATACCCACCTATAACATCGATAAATGCACCATTAGGTCTAAGGTCTGTGCCTCCGGTCATAAGGGTATCTCCAGGATATCCAAATTCAGCTACAGGAGGATTAACATTAGATTCAGGAGCAAGAATAAGGGTACAAGTCTTTGCTATCTGGCTAAGACTGTCCTCTATTGTTACTTCAATGATCTTTAAGCTACTCATCGATTAGACACCAAAAATGCTTTCATTCCCATTTTGTGTGAGTAAGAGACAACTGTTGTCTCAAAGGTGATATTTCCAGTAGTGGGATTACCACTGATAAGGAAGTGCCCAGTGAATCTTTTTCTGTTGTTTTTAATTATACGGGCCTTTATTGTGTATGTTTGTAACCCAGTATAACCTGTATTGGCTGTGAACTGCAATCTTAGCTTTCTTTGTTTACCAGGAAAGTTCACATTGAATATTCCAGTGAAACTTGTGCTTTTGAAGTTTAGAATAGATGCTCTTAACTGTGTAGTTTGAACCTGTTTTGGCATGATATATGCCATGATCTTTATACATTGTGCAAATACCATTCTGGCTTTTATGTCAACAGTTTTTGTAGGATTCAATCGGATTCTGGCTCTACTGGTAACGTTATTAGTTATTCTTTTTGCAATAGCAGCTCTTATACCCAGACTTAGATGTTCCCGATTCATTACCCCAGTCACAAGGTTTATACCACTAACCTGTGGGTAGTATCGAAGAGCAGTCAAGACCACATTTCCCTGGGGAGCTGCAGATATTCTAGGTTTTACCAGGTGCAATGCATCATTAGCAGATATCCAGTCTGTGTCACATAGCAAGTGAAAGTCATCACTGGTATCATCTACAAGTTTAGTTGCCGGGGTATAGTTGAATATACCCCATCGGAGTTTCCCAGTTTGACTTATTTTTTGGAAATGTATTGTATCAGCATCACCACCAAAGGTGCATAACCATTCATTACTTTTTAACAGTTTAGTGAAAGAGTTGTATAAAACTGCTGGGTCATACCCAAGGGTATCTACATTATTTCTGTCTGTGAATGCTCCTGTAACCTTTCTACTGTGGAAGTCATACCATATGTTTCCACATTGGTCACTACCTATAAAAAGACCGCCAGTTCCAATTGAATTAGAACCATTACCTGTGATGTTTTCAGGTACTCTTGGGTTACTTGTGTTAGATATGATTTCTAATAGGTTTATGGCACTTCCAGTATTTTCAAATCTATAGACTGAGAGATTATTAGGAATTATGAGTTCTGAGTTTATAGGGTCATTAGCTAACCAAGTCCATGCAATAGATGAACCTGCATAGTAGTAGTAATCTACAGTTCCATCTGATACTTTGTTTCTCCAAACGTAACCTAAGTGAGCAGCATAAAGTGCATCATTGGCTATATCAAGAAAGTAGTTACCCCTATAGGAGCCATCCCTTATACCTGTAGCTGGTGCAGTTAAGTAAGTTATTGTTAAACCAACAACATCAAGGACTCCCCCTAAATTGGAGTTAGTATCTCCCGATAAGTTTGTATAAACTACATGGGTGTTATCAGAAAATTGAACCCATCCTACCCCAGTGCCTCTAATAGCCGGGGTAGAAGTGCTTCTAAGTGATGCTACAACAGTCCAGTTTGCAGGAGTGGCATCTGATATATCCCAGACATCAAGACCTCCAAGGGTGAGTCCATCAACTAGCATCCCAGCAGCTAAGTAGTTACCATCAGGGCTAATAGCAATAGACATTGGACGGTCATTCCATATCGGGGGTGTGCTACTTGTAGTAAAGTGGAATATAAAAGTCTGTGAAGCACAGTCATATACATATATACCAGAGTCATACCCACTAATAAATAAAGCATCTTTACCTGAATGGTATACAACGTCACTAACGCTAGTTGCCAAGAGAACTGGGGTTGAGGTAGTGGTTAAAACCTGGGATGGAGTACCTTCCTGGTATAAAATAGCAAATTGATTTGGTGCAACTTCAGTCAGATCAGTCTCAACAACACCAGTAAGACCCACAAGATCAATAGCTGGAGTTCCTGTAAAGTTGGTCATGTATTGAATGGTTGACCAAGTGTTTCCATCATCTGCTGAAAATGATAAACCTAAGTTACATAAGGGTAATTCATCCGTGACTACTGTTTCTACTGCTCCTACCAAAGCCAAATGACCACTAGAAGTTGGTCTTACTTTTATAGATCGTAAAGATTTACCAGTTCCAGCAAAGTTAGATATGTACCTTATTGCCCATGCATTATTTATAAAACCATCAGCAGTATTTCCGATTACTATAGGATTTTCATATATTTTAACTTGGTCTAGTGTGCTGTTTAATCCATAGACTTGAAAACTGTTTGTTCCACGAACAAGAGTTAAACCACTCGTTTGATAGGTTGCATTTGTTAATATGTCTATCGAAGATTCGAGAGCTAGAGTAACACTTACTAAAGCTCTATATGGGTAACTACGTTCATTAGCACTTGTAAGTCGATCTTGCCATTCAATAGCTTTTGAAAATACAAGACCAATGGAAGAACTTGTGCTTGTTGTATCTATTTGAATAATTGCAGGATTATCATGCCACTTACCATCAGCATCTGATATTTTGACTGGAGTTTCAAAAGTGGTTCCCCCATCAGCAGATCGGGCCATCCATATTTGACGGTCTTCGACAGCAGGATAGTCAAGATTGTTCCGAGCGAAAGCTACATAGATGTAGCCATTGGTATGGTAAAGGATATCATAGGCACCTGCCATTGCAGACGATGAGTTAAGTTGAGTATCCAGTATTCGGATGCCCCTATTATCTCTCAGATTGTCTAAGATAGATGCCATTATTGTCTCCCTATGAATGCTTTTATGCCCATTACATGTTTATAAGTTGTATTGCTACTATTAGTTAGTAACCCGGTCACTGCTGGCATAGGAACAATGAAGTGTCCTGTGAAACGTTTTTTTGCTACTTTTACAATTCGAGCTTTAGTAGTGAACTTTGGAGTCCAATAGGTTCCCTCTGTATAGAATACCATACGGAGTCTCTTTTTTACCACGATTTGAACGGTAAAGTCACAGGGTAAATGAACATAGGTTTTCCAGGCAATGATATTAGCCTTTATACCTATAGATTGCCCGGACACTAATCGGGCTTGACCCGTAAATGTAGTAGTTTTACCAGGCTTAATACGACAACGAAGACTTATAGTTTTTGTTTTTAAGGAGATTCCAGTGAGGGAAGCTCTTATATATTGTTGAGTTGCAACAAATACAGCAATTTGTGGGTCATAAGATGCAGGAATAGGATATCCCTGTCTTTGAGATAATCGAGACTTAATGGTAAAGTTAGCCCTGTTGTTTTGTATGGTGCTTAGTATTGAAAGAGTGTTGCTAGTTGATTTACTTATTCTAGTTTTTGTGGTAAAGGTAGCTAACCCAGGAGCTTCAACATGTATAATAAATGATCTAAGACTAAGAAGCTGAACTGTTCGTGCTCTATTATCATAAATAGCATAGGGATGGTTATATATAAATCCAATGTCATCATAAGTAAGAGGAGTTGGGCCACTTATCCGAGCACGTATTGAAAGCTGAGCAGCAGGTTGCCCATCATATCGTAAACCGGATGTCCGGTATAGATTGATATTACGATATGTTGACACATCATACTCCTCTTGGATATAGTTGTCCGGTTGAGGGTCTTACTGGCCCAGAAGTTCCACTACTTGGCATTCCTGTAATTATGGTTCTTGTGACTATGGCACTTCCAACAACATAAGCTGGGTTGGCTTTTGTGTTTCTTACTCCAGATAATGATGACCCGACTTTGCCCATGCTTCCTGTAGATGCAGCCATTTATTCCCACCTAATCATAAGGCTACTGACAGCAGTATTACCTGCTAAAGCCCCATTGTTAGTAACCCCAACAGTTACAAAGTCATGGTTTGCTCCAAATATTTCTACAGTTACAGGGGTTCCTCCTGTAGCTATATCTGCAGAAAAGTAACCTATACCTATTGCATCTGGATATGCAGCATAACCCATGTAAGTAAATATTGGGAATACTCCAAGGTTAGCTCCATAAGTACCGGTACCAACTTTAGGAGCAGCACAACATAGCGAAGTCATAGGAGCAAATGGTAATGCTGACCCAGTAAGAGGTAGAAATTGTTGATTGGCTAAGTTGGTACATTGTCCAACAATTTGAACACCAGTTCCCAGGGCTGTTCCTGTAGAGTTTTTTGGTCGTGTTACATAGAATGCCTGTAATATGGTATTAGTAGAACCAGTCCACATAGCCCATGATACATAGTCATCTCCACAGGATACATAACAGTCAGTCGCTGTGGTTGAGGTAGCCCCATTAACAAGAGCAATTGCACTGGAAGTGATACCAGTGAGGTTTCCTGCCCCATCAGTAGCCCTACCTATTGTCATTCGTAGAGCACAGTACGTCTGTGTAGCTCCTGCTCCATATTCAATTTTAATGTAAACCGGGCAAGCTGTTTGTAGAGCACTTGCAGGAAGTGTTCTTATTTCATAACCAGCATAGGTACTTAGGGCAGCTCTGGTAACTGTAGCCCAGTCAATTTGTCCGGTATCTGCAGTTTTTGCACATCCAACAGCAGTTAAGGCATCAGAAAGAGCTTTACCCCAAACTCTAAAAGATGCATCAGAAGCATTAGATGGAGCTACTGTAAAACTTGTTTTACTCATATCGAACTCCTAATGACCAGTTTGTGGAACTTGATGGCCCTGCTGTCATAGTGGTTGCTATTAATAGATAAGTGTGCTCAACACTATAAATAGTTATTATTCTTGAGGTTCCTCCAGGAGATACATCAGCATCTGTGCCATATGCTATAAAGTTTAGATCAGGATTTCCACAGTAGCCAAGGTAGGGGTATAAGAATGAGTTGTAGTAGTTCAAACCATAATTTGAGGGAGCACCTACAGGAGGAGCTATAGTCATTGGTTGAAGAAGTGCTGTAGCAGGAAATTGTGCCCCGGCACCACTAGGTAGCATAAATTGGTAAAATAAGGAGTTATAGCCTGATATAACTATGTTACATCCAGTATCCAGGGCAACTCCATCAACATCTCTCAGACGATCTATACCTAAGAGTACATTATACTTTGATGTCGATTGTGGCCCCATGAATAATGACATTGAAAGATGTTCTTCATCACAACTGAAACTGTTTATAAAGTAGTTTGTCGGTACTCCTGCAACATAACTTCCAATGGTATATAGGGAGCTATATGCTCCGGTAAATGCACCAGCACCATCAGTGGTGTGTCCTATTTGAAAAGTAAATCCAATTCCAGAGAGGGAATATCCACATCCATATCCTATTTTAAGTAGAATTGGGTTTGCTGTTTGTAGTGTACCTGCTGGGAGTTGCCTTATTTCATAACCAGCCATGGTATTTACTAATGGTCTGGCAACTGTAGCCCAATCAATTTGTCCGGTATCTGCAGTCTTAATACAGCCAACAGCTTCC
>Ga0172381_10003849_pt1 | contig 15715 bp, 27 predicted proteins | sample Leawel6488metaG_FD_119754 | JGI IMG/M metagenome (GOLD analysis project Ga0172381, IMG submission 119754) | Leachate microbial communities from a municipal landfill in Southern Ontario, Canada - Leachate well 64-88 metaG | ecosystem: Engineered > Solid waste > Landfill > Unclassified | place...
GAGCAAGTCCCGTGGGCCGCCGCAACGGGAACGTCGATCAGGACGTCGGGGTATGCAACCTTCGCCGAAGCCAAAGCCGCCGCCGCGGGTGGCATCCTGATCGTTGACAGCACCGTCACGATCTCCGCCAGCACGACAACCGACGTGCCCATCATCAGAATCCCACCTGGGATTTTCAACATCGCCACGGGGCAGACACTGACCTTCAACGCCGGGTTCAGCAATCCAGATAACGGCCAGGCGTTTGCCTGCACGGGGACGGGGAAGGTGGCGGGACTAAAAGAGGCATACCTTGATTGGTTTGGATCTGGTTCTGCGGCCCTGCAATTAGCTTTTACAGCAAGCAGAAATGTTAAGTTAATCGGTGAATATACCCTAACAACGAATGTTGTCTGGCCGTCAGATTATGGGTGGTCACTTACAGGAAACAAAGGGGTATCGACTATTATCGCAGGGGCTGATATTGTCATGCTGTCCCCTCCCGATGGAGACTTGGGGCAGTATGGGACAATTTCAGGGATCACGTTTAAAAGCGCTACAGCCGGAACCGGAACCGCAATAGGGAAAACTGCATCATATATAGCACATACCATTATAAAGGAATGCGATTTCCAGAACTCATTACGTTACGGAATGAACGGAATCCTCATTGAGTGCGATATATTTCACAATCAATTTGGATACCCCAACGCAAGCCCCGCGACTCTTTTTAAGGCAATAAAGGCGGTAGCGGTGGGTGTTGGATATGAGATAAACACTAATCGCATAAAGTATAATGAATTCATAAACGGCACTGATGATTATGTGGTCCAGTTCGAAGGCGGATACAAGCAGACTTTTGACGGAAATACATTTGAGCAGAACAGGGCGACGGCGAGTGTTGTTTATACAAAAGATGTTGAACTAAATGAGTTTTTATCTAATCATTTTGAACAAAACGGGGCTTTGCCTACTTTTCTTCTTGACCAAGGAGCGACACTTAATAGTTTGTTAAACATTTTTGACGGGAATCTTGTTAATGTTTCCGGTCAGTCAACCGATTGCATAATCGACATTACTGCACTTACTTACAAGCGGCTCGTAATGAAAGGCAACATCTTTGCCGGACAGACACACATCATCAAAAATGGTGCGGCATTCGATGAACGTTCTACGGTCGTTGAATGGGGCAACAATCACATCACCGGAAGCGCGAATCCGTTTTCCCCAAATTCCACAAATACTGATTGGGGATATGCTGGGAGCGGGATAATCGGTGGAAATCTTTCGGTTGGCGAAAACGTAAAGGGAACGTCTGCAAACTCGATATTTGCGGCCGTAAATCCTACTAATACGGGTGTCCAATATGTAGGGGGAAATCAGACCATAACATTGCAAGACAATCAGAGCATAACAGTAACGCTTGCAGCCAACTGTGGTGCGGCAGTTGCAGCCATTGCGGACGAAAGCGGGTATGGAGCAACGTTTTTCGTGTCCTACGCCGCCGCCATCGCATCGTTATCTGATCCCTCAAGTAGGTTCGTCTTTACTGATTCAGACGAAGCTAAAATAGCAATTTTTAAGTCAACAAACTCGTATGTATTTACAATAAAAAACTATGCCAATGCAGCGAAGAGTTTTACACTTAACGTACTTGGCATGATTGCATCTTCTACGGGTCCATAAACGATTCTGCTCCCAGGCCGAAAGTACGTTAACGCAGTGTCGGTAGGTTGTCGGTTCTCCCCCGACGAGGCTCGCCAAAGTCAAGCCTCTTTGGGGGTGGTCCCTGTTTCATAAACATCATATACAATGCTGGCTATTCGGTTTGCCATTGTCTTAACTTTTGCATGGAACAGGGCGTCGATCTGGTATAATGCAACCGCCTTCTTCTCAATCTCATTGTAATCAGCCGCAGATAAAAGTTCGCTGGAATGATCTTCAATGTATCGAGCGACAATAAGCATCCTCGATACCCTGCCATAAACTGTTTCATACTTTGTCATAATTATTTCCCCTCCCGATCACCCCCGCGTCGATGGACTGGGCGGCTGCCCTGATCACATATCGAAAAGACCTTTCAGTCTTGGCCTCACCTGTTTTGCCCACGCCACCAGCTTCTCGTTTTCTCTCCAATGCTTACGAAATGATTCTCGATCATGAACAATTCTTTTGCCGTCATCCCACTTAACCTTGATGGTTTTGTCGAGCATGTGGAACAGCTTGGGGTGTTTCGGACATTTCTCGGAAAAAATTATGGTTATCTCACTACGGGATATTTCCCATAATTCGCTTTCTTCTCCTACATCTTCACCGACAACGAATCCAAGGTGAAGGCCAACTTTGACCACACCTTTGTTAATAGCGTGCATTTTTCTGGCAGCGCACTTATTTCTACCGCAAGCTCCACACACCGTAGTCACCGGACATCCGCAATGGATAATTTTATATTCCGGTTCCTCGATTCCGCCCGTGCAATGATGTATCTCCTCAACTTCCCTCGGCTTACCATGCTCCAAAAAAGCGGCGTCAAGATCCAAGTGGTGAAACTTGTTTATCAAGTCCAACTGTGGCTGACAGGTGCATGATGGATAATACGATCCTCCCATTACTATCTTCCTCCTTTCATTTTCACCCACTCCCCAGCGACAAAGTTGAACGTCTCGGCGTCCATAATCCAAGCCATGAATTTCGCCCCAAACGATTCAACGGGGCATTTGTCGCTGTCCAGAGCGAAGTAAAGGAAATCCTCCCACTCGGCACCCCCCTTGCCGATGATCGCCTTGCGGACGGCGGCAGCGGCAAGGATCTGACATTCCTTGTTGGACAATTCTCTGTATCGTCCGGCCTTATCGTTGTATATGGTCGCAACCTCCGGGCAGTAGGCGATCAGGGCGTCAGTTTCCTTTTGATGTACCGGCTCAATCCCCGCCAGCCGTGCGAACCTCTCGTTGGGGTTCATGTCGTCTCCTTTCCGGCGATGGTCTGCTGTGCGATCCTGTAAATACTTACAAACCGATGATCTTCCTCGCCGTGGTGGATGGGGATGAATTTTTGAATATCCCTCAGCGCATTCTTTAGATTTCCAACCTCCTCCCAGCTGGCGGTGAGGGCGGTTTCAAACTGTCGCGCTGTGTCACGCATTAGCAGGTATTCACGCTGACAGTTATTCCGAGATTCAGTCAACCGCTCATTCTCCGCTTTGAGGGTGGCGATCTGCTGCTTATGCTCAACCCCTTTCTTGTTGGACAACTCTACTAGTGCGTCGTTGATCGCGCTTATCTCTGTGAACGTCCGATAAAATTCGTCCTTTTCAATTTCCCTTTCGTGATACGCCGTCCTGACATCCGGAGAACAGGCAAGGCACGTTCCACCAACGATAATCATTTCTGATAGTTTGGCCTTTAGGATGGCAAGCTCCTCCTCGACGGTGCGGCATTTCGCCTCCAACTTCTTCGCCCGATCCCTCCAATATTCTAGTGTCCCGAATTTCGATTCAGGCGGAAACTCGCCGGTTGTCATGCCTGTCACTATTTCTTTTTTCATACCCCTCCTTCCGGCGGCGTCGGTAGCCGCCGGGGTGGCTATTGCTTCTCACTTCTTTTCGTGATCGATTAACTGGTGGAATATCTCGTCCTTCAGGACGCCGATGACATGCATTTGCTGAACGATCTGATTGGCGTACAGGTAGTCGTACCGCTTCTTCATTTCGGTGCCGTATGCTTTCGCCAGATTGGTGACATGCTCGTAAGGGCTATTCCACCCGCTCGATTTGTCGAATTGCTCCTTGACGTAATCCGCAATCGGGATTTCCCGCCCGTTTTTGCATACCTTCCCGGCATCAATGAGTTGAGAAACGATGAGGTTGATCTGCGTGGATAGAATTGCCTCGGTTCGAGCCTGAACCGCCGCCGCAATTTTTTCGTCCACCTGCGCCTTGATTTTCCCCCATATTTGTGCGACTACTTCGCGTGTCACATGCTTTTGAAGTGCCGGGGCAAGTTCGCTTTCTTCGTCAAGGTAAAACTCATCTACTTCTATTATGAATTTCATCCCTTCTCCTTTCATTGTTTCGCGGCACTGGCCGCAGTTTCCGCCCGCCTTCGCCGTAGCGGGAGGCTTAGGCGGCCCTTCCGGATTCCTTCGGGCATTCCTTGTTACAATCCGCACACTCCTTGCAGATAGCCGGGTCAACGAATCCGCCCTTGGGGCATTGGGGCTGTTCCTTGGTTCCGAACCGGTCATGAAGTTCCTGGGCCGTCGTTTTTGGCGGATCGGAAACCTCACCGTCAATGACGTTCGGATCGCTGTCATTGTCCGGGTACTCGAAACCGCCATCTTCTTTGACGATTGCCTGATCCGCCTGAAAAGCCGTCTGCATTTCGATGGACAGGACGCCATACTTCGACATGAGCATCTTCAGGACCGTCTTGAGGGCCATCAGGTCAAAGTCGTTCTTCCATCTTCCGCCGCCTGACTCGAAGCTTTTGGAATATTTCTTGCCGTGGGCTCTGACTTCATCCATGGTCATGTAGAACCACTTCTCGAATCCATTCAACAGGCGGAAATAGGCGACGTAACCGATGATCTTGTCGGATGTCCGCTTGGTCTCGTCAAAGACCATTTCCCCGGTGAATTTGTTGCTGGATACGAGTTCGCCTTCACGGACGACAGCGGCATTGATGGTCTTGTATTGCCCGGTCCTCATGCCGAGTTGGACGAATCCGCGCCATCCCATCTGGAATTGAGCCTGCCCGGAATAGGGGACGATATGCGCGAATCCCAAAGACGGATTGATCGGAAGGTCGAGAGCTGCGGCAACAGCGGCAGCGGAAACGATTGAAATGGGATCTGCCTTTTTCAGTTCCTTGTTGGCCGACGTTGCGGAAATGATGGACGACATGAACCCCGCCGCCTTCTTGCCCAGGACATCCTCGAAACGCCGCTTGATGGAATCCTGCTTCAAAAGAGCCTGTAAAGCATCACCTTCTTTTCTTGCTGGTAAATTTTCGGTCATTGCATCCCCTTTCTATGCTGTAAAGCTAAGGTATTTCGGCAGTTCCAGCTCCGTAACTTCCGCGCTGGTATAGTTCGGCCAATGGTTCGCTTCTCGGCACCGGATCTCCTGCATCATGAGCATCCGATATTCGACCCGGCCGCGTTCAATGAACGGTTCCTTGAGGGTGTAGACCTCAACCCTGTACGGCTCTTTTTCTTCCACGGCGATGAAGGCGAAGGCGTCAAATCCATTCCCGGTGATCTTGTTCGCGCCGTCAAGGTAAAAGGCTGCTTGCCTGTGGTATCCGTAATGCACAACGCTGCTTTGAAAGCCGTGGGGTGAGGCATCCTTGGTTTTCTTCAGGTCGATAATGGTTCGCTGTTCGGGAACAATCTTATCCGCCCTAGCCTTGCACTGAAGGCCGGAAAAGGAATCTTCCCAGAACATGGAAACCTCATTCCGGCCCACGGCGATCATGTTCTTTGCCAGGGGATGAGACTTGACGGCTTCATCCATCAATCGAATGTTCAGGAAATCATCAGCCGCAATGATCTGCTTCCCGGCGTTCGCGTTCTGGAAATCGTCAAACAGTGCCTTCCCCGCTTTCGTTCTCCGGTCGCATTCCGGGGCGACGGCAAACCGCAGGGAAAACTCATCAGGACCGTCAAGGACGAATGAATGGAAGGCCGAACCTATGAGCATGGCCGCTGTCTCTTCCTGGGGAACCTTGGCCGCAGCGGGGCAGATGTTCAGCCGGGAAAGGTAGGAGTTTGAGACATAGCCGGTGAGGGCGTGGTAAGCGTCATGGTCAATGTCGTAATAGATGCCGGGCTCGATCACTGTTTCACCTCCCCGCTCTCCACAACAAAGACCCCAACTTCCGGCGGGGCCGTTGCCGGTTTCTCGCCGACGATTGCGGCCAGGATGGTCTTGTTTTCCCGCTTGGCCTTCTCGACAAATTCAGCTACGTTCTTGCCGATTGCAAAGCCGAGCGATTCCGCCCGGTCAATAAGATCCAGACCGAACCCAGCAGGATACAGGGCAGAAAGCTCCTGAGAAAGGTCCATGATCTGAGAGGTTGACATCATTCCGGCGGAAGTCCCTTTGAAGGCGAAGGAACCGTCCTCGTTGAAAATCAGATCCTTGATGCCGGATTTTTCACCGCACTCGGCAAGACGGGAAACCTTCTTTGTCTTGAGGATGCGCTGATCGGCTTCCAGAACGGACAACCGTTTCTCTTTTGCCGCCTTCTCTTCGGCCCGCTTGAGGTTCTTCTGGTACTGTTCGACCCGGACGGCGACCGCCGCCGCCTCGCTGATCTGGGCGTCAAGGGCAGAAACGTCCGGGGTGACGGGGGCAAGGGGGATATCGGGGCGGACAGGGATTTCCCTTTCCGTCAATGCCGGATTGTCCTGGAGCCATTTCAACCATCCGTCGTTTTTCGACCGCAGGGCCACAATTTGGGCTTCAAGACCTTGGATGGTGATCGCATTTTCCGCTATCTTCTCTGATGCCTGTTTCCGCTTGTCATTGTGGGATACGATGGCCCGATTCTCCGCAGCGATGGCGTCACAGTCAGCAGTGTGCTTCTGATTGATGGATTCCACTTTTACGTTATGGGCCGTCACTTCTGCGGCATGGTCATCGATGATCTTCTGCCGCTGTTCCCTGATCGCCGTCACGTCGATGGGTTTAACTTCCGCCGTGTCGATCTCCCCGAACGCCTTGATTTCGATCCGGAGCGTCTTGGCCTCTTCCGCTGCCGTGTTGATGTCCCGGTCGATGTCCGATGTATCCACACCAAACAGTTTGACGAAATAGGCTTTCCGTTCCGTCTCGCTCATGTTCTTCAGGAAGTCGTTGTCCAGCAGGTAAGGATTGAGAAACTTCTTGATCTCGGCGTCCGGCTTCGGGATCGGCTTCCCGGCGCGGATGAATTGAACGGGGCGCGGAGTCGTCACGCCCTCCTTGTTGATGTACCACGACCGGCTGATTGATCCGGGGCCGACATCCTCTTGAAACTCGAACAGGACGGACGCTTCCTTTTCCCCGTGCTTCATGATGTCTGCCGGGAACGAACCGCCCAGGCACCACTTGAAGGCGTTCAGGATTGTGGACTTTCCCTGCATCAAATCTCCGTAGAAAAGAAGCAGCGGCTTGTCCAATTCGATCACCGTATTCCCGATGATCCCCACGTTATTGATCGTCAATCTGATTGCTTTCAATTTCTACCTCCTCTCTTAAAGTGCTCCATCTGCTCATTTGATGGTCGTTCCCCGTAAACCTCCCCCGGCGTAGACCTATACCGGTTGGAGCATATCCGGCACGATCCCTCGCAGCCGTCGCAAGGGTCCGCCTCAACCTCTTCGTCCGGGGTGGATTCGGGGCGGGTCATGCTGGCACCTTAAATCCGTGATAGGCATCAACCCATGATCTAAACCCGCGATGCATTGATTCGATTTCAAGCAACGTCTCGATGGTATCGTGCCCTTCGCAAGGATAAGGATCTGAGCACATGAATAGGTCCAACAACGCCCGAAACTCTACATTTTTCATTCTCATAATTTCCTCCCGCAACATGGACAAGTATCCGTTTTGGTTGTTTCGTCTCTTCCATCTTCCATCCTCCTGTTGATCCTCTGAATCTCGATACTGATATCCGCCCGCCGTTCCCGCAGCTCCGCGATCCGCTCGTCAATGCGCTCCTGGGCGGCGCGGAGGTAGTGGCGGCGGAGGGGGTTCATTCGGCGGCCTTTTCGTTCACTGTTTTCAGGCACGGGAGAGCACTGTTGACAAAATCCGCCGCTGCTTTGAGCTTTGCGGAGATTTCCATCAGTTCTTTTTCCTTGTTGGCCAGCGTATAGAGGCGCGTGAACATTTCGTTGATGGGGATCTCCGTCCCCGGCCTGTCAAGATGTGTTTTCGTTTCGGCTTCAGATGAGTAGTAATACCCCATCAGGTTAGCCAGCTCCCCCTTGGTTGCCGTGAGAAAATAGACCCTTTCCGAATCGTACCCTGAACCGTTGTTTCCTAATATTTTCATGGCTGTCTCCTATTCATCAACCCCGCTGACTTCTGGCTTGGGGATTCTATCCTCTTCCAAAATCTCCCCGTATCTTTCGGGTTTCATCCGGCGGAACGTCTCAGCCGTGTACCTGAGACAATGTCGCCAGCATGAAACAAAGCCGTCCCAAATCCAGACATAATCGGTATCGGGATGCTCACTCATGGCTGACCCTCTACCGCCTGGGCGTGATGCTCGGTGCTCCCGTGGTGGCTTGCGTCGCCGCAGGTGCATGCACCCTTTTTCCGCTTCGGATTGCCATGCAGATGCTTTTTCCCTTGAAGGATCAGATCGATCTCGTCTAGGGTAAGCGTCCGGGCCAACTTGTGGGCCTTCTCAATGTGGGGAAGCTGAGCCCTCTGCATGATTATCATCCCCTCGCGCGGTCCTACCAGCGTGTAGCCAAAAGGTAAATTGATCATGGTCTATCTCCTTTCTCCTTTGCGATCCTCTCCGCCTGCTCCCTGGTCATGAGGGCCATGCTTTCAAACACATCCCCGGCCATTTCGGTTGCCGTGGCTTCGGCCTGGGCCTCAAGCTGGCGATCGGGTGGCAGGTCACTCACGTTTGCCAGCTCCCCGCAGATACAGATCCCGATGAATCCGTAGCCGAAGGAAACAAGCCGCACTTCTTTGCCGCATTTTCGGCAGGGGGTTGTGGTCATTGGTGGGCCTCATCAAGAATGGAAAATGTAAGATATTCGTAAGTGCATCTATTTGACGGCGGGATTGTTCGCTGTCCCTCTTCAACCCATTTCCTATTTTCAAGGTACTCCCGCAGAATTGGCGGAAGGCTTTCATCGGGGATTTCGATAATTGCCGACCTTGCTTCTATGGATGCACCTGCATTAACAACTCCCGCCGCATCGGTCACGGTGGCGATGATCTTCATCCCCTCACCCCCGCAAGCTTCAGGGCGGCGTCTGCCCTTGCGATGATTTCCTTTTCCGTTTCCGTGGCGCAGTTATGCTCTACACCGCAGGATATAATGAGCATGTCCCGCGACTCCCGAAGAGCCTCCACCAAGGCGGCGTGGCTGTTGACGGCGGTGACGATCAGGGCGGCATCTTCGGGGCTGACAAATACATGCGTCCCATCGATTGCCGATTTATCCTTGTTGAAAATAGGATGCACCCCGTCTTTGCCAAAAAATCTCCCGCGAATGTCAAACTCTTGGACTGCGAAATTGTTCCCGGAAATGTGCTTTGCAACCCACGGCAACGGTGAATGTTCGCTCATAATTTCCTCCCCAAACATCGCGCCTGCTCCTCATCCTCCCGCCGCTGGTCAATCCCGCTGTACGCTCCCCGAAAGAAGAGGGCGACGACCAGGACGAGCGCGAGGTAGATGATTATTCCGGTGAGGGTCATGGGGTCACCTCCTGATCGTTAATGATGGTTGAAAGGGCCTTTCGACATTTGCGCATTTTGCTTGGTTTTGTTCCGCCCACATTGGCTGAAGGTTCCTCAACGCCCAACATTTCCCGAAATCCAAATCTTCTGGACACTCATAATTGAAAGCGGAAATTGGAATTTTGTGGTCTATGTGCCAGCCATACTTTCCATAATTTTCCCATGTCATTCCTGCCTTGAATTGCCGTTCGAGATGCCTCTTTAGTTGGTCCGTCGTAAAATCGACAAGAGACTCCCAATGCCGTTTTGATTTCGATCCCTTATCCAACGATTGCCTAATGACCGTACCCATTATATTGTCTAGCTTGTTTTTGGGTTTTTCCCGATACTTCCGTTGATATTCAATCCTCTGAATCCTGTGTTCCGCGTTGTATTTTTTCCGCCTAACTTTTTCTGATTCCTCCACACTCTGAATCGATCTGTATTTTTGGGCGCGCTGCCTAAAGCATGGAATGCATGTTCCGAGCACCCCGAGACTGCTTGGCTTGTTTTTGTAAAACTCACTTATGCTTTTTTTGATTCCGCACTTAATGCAAACTTTATACATGGCTCCAAATCACCCAAATCACAGCCGCAAAGAACCCCGCCGCCAATCCAACGGCGAAGGTGATGACCCTCCCGATGTCCCGCGTCACGGCCTCCCGGAACTCGGTCCGGTTCAGCCATGTTCCGCGATAATAAACGCCTGTTTGAGATGGGTTCATGGGGGGCTCCTTACTTCGCCTTGCAAATCTTGCTGCTGCGGACCTCGTAAAACACCATTTCCTTAATGGTCTTGCCGTCCACCTTGGCCGTGCGCACTGAACGGATAGAACCATCGTCTCGCCTGTCTGCCAGCACAAGCCAACACCCGAGTGCGCCACGGGTTTTATTTGCGTAACCGAGCCCACAGGCGATTGAGTCTTTTCCCTCTACCGTGGCCGCTGATCCGTAGCCCGTGTTGGTGGCCGCTGATCCGTCGCCCGTGTTGGTGGCCGCTGATCCGTAGCCCGTGTTGGATTCTTTTTTATCCTTCCAGTCCACCTTATCCAAAATAAACTTGACTCCTGCGCCAATAAGGGCGGAAAGCGTTATTTCTGCTTTGACGTGCAATTCCGTACAAGCAACCTTGCTGTCGCCGTCGTGCTTTGCTGTTTTGCCCGTCCCGACAACTTCTGCAAATCTGCTGTCGGCGGGAGGGTAGTGGCTGAACACATCAAGCGGATTCTCGCAGAAGTGGAACCCCTTTTTGCAGATCACGGCGGCATCTTCCTTGAATACTTCCCCCGTCTTAAACTGAAAACCGCGACACTTTAAATCTTTGTCAAAACCTTTAAATCCGCTGATTGTGTCCATCTTTCCATCCTCCTCGCCGGGGGCTCATCACCCCCGGCATTTGAGATACTTCCCATTGCCGTAGCTCCTTTGTTCGGGGAGCCTGGACCGGGTGGCGGGGCGGCGTTGGCTTCGGCAATCTTAACCGCCTCTAATTCACGCCCGCTTACAGCCTCACGCTTTCGCGCCCGCCATTTTTTTTCCGGGGCTCAGGTCGATCAGCCGTAGGGACTCTGCACCCTGTTGGCTGCCCACATAACCCCGGATGTTCAAAGAGCGTGTTCTTGCTGGCTTACCTCTTGTCCGGTTTCACTGTCGCGGCCTCCTTTCAAAACGTGATCGACCTATGATGCCGTTTCACCTCCCGCAAAGTGATGTGGTGCTGTCTATTTCTCCGCCTCACGGCCCCCTTGGACATTGGCTAAGGTTTTCAGCCGTCCCTCGTGTCTCCCCTTGCTGGCACTGGACCCTCTGCGGGTCACGCGGCCGGTGTTTCGGGGAGGCGTGGCGGGGATTGATCTATTATCCTAACTTCACCCCCAAGAGGACCGCGATCCTCTTGACGGCTTCATCGTCCTTCCGCAAACGGTCCTCAATCCTGCGACGGATGACCCCCAAGTCTGCATCATTAAAAGGATCTTCAATAACAGGGCAGAACCTGTAAACCGTTTCATTCCAGCCAAACGTCATACTTCCGTTGCTTGAGACTTCCTTTCCCTTCCAGAGACGACCATCCGCATAAATGGTTTTTTCCTGAGAAACGCCGGCATCATTAAGCTCATCGTAATCGTGCGAACGGCCAGCCGCACACGTCGAACAGTGCTGCGAACTTGAATTACTGTTTCCCAGCTCGCAATACGATGTACCGTAAGCAAGGTCAAAATGGGGGTCGTCGTCGCTGATGGTCTTGGAAAATCCACCGACATTGATTTCCCGTGGAGGATGAACGGACCTTCCCGCCTCATCCTGTACATACACCTCCACCGGGAATATTCCAGATTCCCAGTTGGGATAGGACATTTTTTCATCCCGCATCCAATGACCGACCATGTGCCCGGTTCCCTCCCGAATTCCGGATTCCTCAAAAGAGACGATTTCTTTTACCGTATTGTCGCTCAAGTCCTTCTCAAAGTATTTCATAACCTCTCCTTTGCCTGCCTGCGTTTCCGTCAGGACTTACGGCTGTGGTGTGGTCCCCGCGATCCCCGGCCACCGTTGGACCTGGACGGCGGGTGGTCTCAAAGAACGATTGCAGGCTATCAAAACGGGTTCGGGTTGTCAAGGATTATTTTCACTTGACCGTGAATTATTTTCTGGTTGACACAGCCCGTGAAAAGCGTATAATGCAGACCATGAAAACATTCTATGACCTCATCGGCCAAAAAGAAATCAGAGATTCATTAATAAAAGCGGGGTTTAAGCAATCAACAATCAGCATGTGGAAACATAAACAGCGGTTTCCCCTGTATGAGAACGCAAAGAAGATTGCCGATGTGCTCCATATCCCGCTGAAGCGTATTCCGTGGTCAAAAGTTCAACGAAATGAACCGTAACCCCGCGACCTGCTGACGAGGTGAGCATCATGTGCGGTGAAGAGGCGGACGAGGTGGCCGTGGAGAGGGTGAGACGATAATGGAGGATAAAATGGACTTGAATCTTGAAAACCTGTTCAAACCGAGACCCCTTAAAGATCCCCATTGGTTTGGATTGAAGGGGAAAAAGAAGCGGACGTTTCTAAATGCCGTGCGCGACCAACCGAAATTCACGCGCCATCAGGGAAAACGGGAGATGGAGCGCCGGATGCGGAGGTCGTTATGATGTGGGCATCACCGTGCGACAGTGTGCAGTATTTTACCTATGTCTACTATCCGATGTTCGATTTTCCTCCCATGCCGAAGGCTCCCCATTTTCTTGTCCAGAAAGCACGGAAGGAGATCCGCCGGCGTCATACCCTGCGCTTTGGCGGACGATCCCGCAAGCCGCAGGAAATCTACCGTGTCGAGAAACCCGAACCGTTGGCGAGGAAGTAGAATGACCCGCAAGCAGGAAGCAATATTCTGGTTTTTCGTTCTCCTGGCCTTCCTAGCCGCCTTCGCGTGCTGGCTCCAATGGGAGCCCTATCGCCGGGAGTATCGCCCCGTGACCCCGGCGGAGATTGGTTGATCGAGTGCCGAGGGGAGAGGTGGGTCATGAAAACGCCGAAGGGGGAGGTGAGGCTGTGACGGTCAAATTCCAACTCATTAACGACCACTTCCAGAACTGGAAACCCTACGGCGTCCAGAAGGCCCAGCTTATCATTGCCGATATCCCCTACAACGTCGGAAAGAACGCCTACGGGTCAAATCCTGCATGGTACGTTGACGGCGACAACGCCAACGGTGCAAGCACCCTCGCGGGAACATCGTTTTTTGACACTGACAAAGATTTCCGTATCACCGAATTTCTGCATTTCTGCACCACCCTCATGGTCAAAGAGCCGAAGGAATCCGGAAAGGCTCCTTGCATGGTCGTGTTCTGCGAATTTGAACAGCAATTCGAGCTGATCGAAAAGGCAAAAAATTACGGCCTGAATCATTATCTTAACCTCGTTTTCAGGAAGAACTTTTCCGCTCAAGTCCTCAAGGCCAATATGCGGATCGTCGGCAACTGCGAATATGGCCTCGTCCTCTACCGTGAAAAGCTCCCGAAATTCAACAACGAGGGGCGCATGGTGTTCAACTGCATCGACGTTGAACGGGACGGCCAGACGCCGAAGATTCACCCAACACAGAAGAGCGTCAAGCTCCTTGAGCGGCTTATCAAAATCTTCACCGATCCGGGCGACGTGGTGATTGATCCGGTGGCGGGAAGTGGGTCAACGCTCCTTGCAGCCATGAATTGCTGCCGCCCATCCTACGGATTCGAGATCAAGAAAGACTTCTACCGGGACGCTCTACAACTCCTGACCGACAGGAAAACGGAAATCGAAGAGACGGAAAAATACGGGCTGCCGATTTCCCAAATAGAGAAAGCGTCTCCGGGGCTATTCACAATTCAGGAGGCCCTATGACCTGCCCCGCCACAGAACAGACCTGCCGCAGAGGTGACAAATGTTGATCGAGCAAGGACTTTTCGGGACCATCGACAAGGTGCAAATGGCAATCGACCGGATCAAGACGTTCGAGCCCCCGGAAGGGTATTACGTTGCTACCTCCTTCGGGAAAGATTCGGTTTCCGTTATGGATCTCGTAAAACGTTCCGGTGTTAAAGCTGATTACCATTACAATGTTACCGGAATCGACCCTCCCGAATTGTACCGCTTTGGTAAGAAAACCTTTCCGTTTGTTCAATTTCACCGTTCCGAAATGACGATGTGGCAGTTGATCGTCAAGAAGAGGATGCCCCCGACAAGAATGGTTCGGTATTGTTGCGAATACCTGAAGGAGCGCGGCGGCTCGGGCCGTGTCGTCGTCACGGGAATACGCTGGGCAGAAAGCACGCGTCGATCAAAGCGACGGATGCATGAAGCGTGTTTCAAGGATAACCGTAAATTATATTTTAACCCGATCATTGATTGGTCCGATTCGGATGTATGGGACTACATCCACCAAAATAACGTCCCTTATTGCTCCCTGTACGATGAAGGATTCAAACGGCTCGGCTGCATCCTTTGTCCGATGTCTAGAAATCGCATCAAAGAGGCCGAAAGGTGGCCCCGGTTTGTCGCTCTGTACCGCAAGGCCATTGATCGGTGCGTAGAAAAGAGGCTGACCGATGGATTGACCACCGACAGAAGGGGAAACGAGTTCCGTCATAAATGGTCAACGGGCGCGGAAATGTGGGATTGGTGGCTAAACGCAGAAGATCGTGGAAAGGAAGACCCCGACCAATCGGTGATGTTTGAATGAATTGCACCTGTAAAGAAGCAACCTGCCGAGAGCGCCGCCGCGAACGCCGGGAAGCGATTGACGCCCGGCTGATGGCACCGTGGCCGGAGTGTCGGGGGTGCGGGAGGATTTTGGGGGCGAAAGGGAAAGAAAAAGCTACCGTAGCTCAGCAGGCAGAGCAGTTGCCTTATAAGCGGCAGGGCGATGGTTCGAATCCATCCGGTAGCACCAAAACGGCACCCGGTTGTCAAGCGCCGGGAAAATCCACGGGGCGGGCTACCGGCAAAGCCGCCCCTCACTCGATCCTCTATTTATCATTTTGGGGAGCTGCCGCATGAAACCCCTCTATAAACCAGAATATGAGCCCCTTCTTCGGTCATCCCTGACGCTGGCCGAAGTTGCCCGGAAGATTGGCGTAGGCCCTCAGACCGTCGCAAACTGGCGGCACAGGATAGCAAAAGGTCGCCCGATGCCGACAGAAAGATACGCCACGAATTATCCCTTGATCGACAAACTGATCGCCGACGGAGGAAGGCCTGTTGACATCGCCCGTGCTGCCGGATGCTCTCCGACATTGGTGAGCCGGCGAATGAAGGGCCTGACGGGAGGCGGGAGGACGCGGGAGATTATCCATACCGGGCCGCGGGAGGTCGATCTTATTCCGCCCGCAGATAGGCTTTCCTTGGCCCTCAGACTCAAAACGGAGGGTTGGACGCCTCGTCACCGGGAGGCTTTCCTGCACAGCCAGGAGGGGGCACGGTGGGCGGATATGATCCGGGGGAGGGTGTGATGCCAAAATTCAGCCTTGATGTACATTTCGGCGTTTACTGCGCGAAATGCGGGAAGCCGATGTGTTCCAACTGCAATACGGGCATCCCATCAAAAAGTGGGCTAAAAATGACGGTGATGCCGTGCCAAAATTGCCTTGATAAAGAATTTACCAGAGGAAAGAAGGAGAGGACGGCATGACCCTAACCCTCATCGAAGCCCAAACCGTGAAGATCGGCGACATGATGGAGGACGATTCGCGCTGCTGGTATCCGGTCCTGTCGATCTATCAGCCGCCGTCGTGCATGTGGATA
>Ga0172381_10003850_pt1 | contig 15714 bp, 15 predicted proteins | sample Leawel6488metaG_FD_119754 | JGI IMG/M metagenome (GOLD analysis project Ga0172381, IMG submission 119754) | Leachate microbial communities from a municipal landfill in Southern Ontario, Canada - Leachate well 64-88 metaG | ecosystem: Engineered > Solid waste > Landfill > Unclassified | place...
ACTCTTTTGAATACGATAAGGGAAAAGAAAGTTTATGCATTCGAATTAGCAATAAACTTTTGTGTGAAGAATATTTAGACGTTTTTGATAATTCATCAAACATATTTAATGGACATTCGATAATAAGAAAGCCATCCATTTTGTTCAATATTTTTGTTGATCATTATGAAAAGGATGATAAACGTGTTAAACTCACTATTGAAAAGTCATGTGAACGATCTAAAAATGCAGACGATTGTAAAAAATATAATGTCACCATTGAACTTAAGTTAGATTATATTTCAGATGATATGTCATTTGAAATACAACAGATAACCAAACATATTACACAACAACAAGTTATCGAAAGAATTGATTATCGTTTTAATGAATACATTCCGACACTTGAAAGTAAAATTGATGGGATGAGTGATAAAATTACACAAATCGAAGAATGTTCTAAAAACACCACAAACGAAATGGATGCACTTAAAACGAAATGTTCCGAATTACAACAAAAGTGTGATGGATTAATTGTGCGCGATATTGAAATATCTAAACAAAATAAAATTCTCAATGACATAATTGAACAACTCAAGACTGATAGAATTGTGCAGATCGAAAAACGTGCAGAAGAATATTCCAAAAAATCAGTGAATGAAATTAATGCGCTTAATGCGCTATTCACTGGATTGCAAAGCCAATGTGACGAACTACAAAGAACCAATGTAGCTATACGATCCGAAAATCATGCCATAGTGCAATATTTCGAAAACACTACAAAAGGAATCAATGAAATTAGGACAAAGTTCATCGAATTACAAAAGAGGTGCGAACAGGAGTCCGCTCGAAAACAAAATGGATCAAAATTTCCTCAACTATCTCGTACACTTGGGTTGATGAGTTGAATATTGAAATGACAAAGATTTTATTTACTAAAAAATTGATTTTTAAACTTTCTAATATTTACGAGCAAATATTTAGATTATATCATATAGTATGGCAGATTCGGAAACAATGAAAACCTTCCAACATAATGAAGGAGAAATAGTGTACTCTTTTGAATACGATAAAATAAAAGTAAGTTTGCGCATCGAAATTATCAATAAACTTTTATGTGAAGAATATTCAGTGATTTTCGATAATTCATCTGACATATTTAATGGGCATGGTATAATTGACAAACCATCTATATTGTTCGATATTTTTGTCAATCATTTTGAAAAAGACGATAAACGTATCAAACTCACTTTTGAAAAATCATGTGAACCATCTACGACTACTGATGATCATAAGAAATATAATGTTAGCATTGAACTTAATTTGAATTATATTTCAGATGATATGTCATTCGAAGTACCACACACCAATAAACATGTTACACAACGACAAGTTATTGAAAGAATTGATTATCGTTTTGGTGAATACATTCCAACAGTCGAAAGTAAAATCCAAAAAATGAAAGAATCAATCGAACGACTCAAAACTAACGAAATTGATGAACTCAAAACAAAATTTGTTGAATTACAAAAAAAATGTGACGTATTAGTAGCATGTGATACTGAAATATCAAAACAATACGAAATTTTTGGTGAAACAATTGAACAACTTAAAACTGACAGAATTGCGCTGATCGAAAAAAATGCTGAAGAATGTTCCAAAAACACTGCGAACGAATTCGATGTACTTAAAACAAAGTTCCCCGAATTGCGAAGACAATACGAAGAACTACAAAGAACTAAAGTAACAATACAATCCGAGATTTTATCCCAAAACCACCCCGAAGGACGACAACGTTACGGAAACATCCCAAGTGAATACAATATGCTTCGTGCAACATTCAATCACCTACTGGGTAGGTGTGATCCATCAGTCCCTAAATACACTCCGAATGAGGATAGTCTCGGATGGTTGCTTTGAATATCGAAAAATTTATTTATTAAAAAATTGATTTTTAAACTTTCTAAATACTCAATCAATTACATTTAAATTATATCACATTAAATGACAGATTCTGACTCTATAAAAACATTCCAACATGTTGATGGTGAGGTTGTGTATTCGTTTGAATACGATAAGGGAAAAGAAAGTTTATGCATTAGGATTATCAATGGACTTACCAAAGATGAATATAGCGATGTTTTTGATAACTCGACGATCATTTTTACTGATCACGTTGTAATAAAGAAACCATCCATATTGTTCAATATTTTTGTCGATCGTTTTGAGAAAAATGATCAACGTTCCAAAATTGAATCTGAAATGTCAAATTGTTTGATCATTGATAAAAAATACATTATTAAAATTGAAATTAATTTGGATTACATTTCTGATACGATGGAAATTAGATTACCAATGATAGATAAAAGTGACGCATCGCAGAGAGTTATTGAAAGGATTGATTATCGTTTTGATGAATACTTTCCAACTATCGAAAACAAAATCAAAGAAATGCGAGAATCATTCGAAAACACAACAAATGAATTGGCATGTCTTAAAACAAAGTTATGTGAAATTGAAGAACGTAATGTGACACAATCCAGACAAATCGATCAATTATTGAAATATAATGTTGAACTAACAGAACAAAATAAGACATTTAACGACACAATCCAAATACACTATGATGAATTTTTTCAATTCGCTACGCACTCAGTAGCACTCGGTACGATACAATTCGATACAGAAGATTTAAGCATTATGGGTGATGAAAAGTTTCCATCAGAGAGGGTACATTGTGTCATTAGAAATTCTCCATATAGTTTTCCAGTGAGTATCATAAAATATTTCCGCAACCTAAAGTCATTCACTATAACAAATTTCGAATTTTGCGATTTATCGTTTTTGGCAATTACTCCGAAACTTGTCAAGGTATCCATTTGTCATGGGTCAAAAATGACATCAATAGAGTATTTGACGAAATTCCCAAATATCGAGTCAATTTATATTGGTGGTGAATGTAAAATAAAAGATTTGGAAACACTTGTCAATTGTCCTAAACTGAAAACACTGAGTCTATCAAAAAACATAAATACAGAGTGTTTTCCGGAAGACGTTAAATTTAAGATAACATTGTAATAAAAAGTGGATTTTATTTATTGAAAAAATGATTTTCACACTTTCTAAACATTTAGTCGATGATATTCAAAATACTTCAGTTAAATGGTATATCATTACTTCTCACAAATGTAATCAAGCACAATCGTTTCCACATTCATATTTTCGATAACAATTTTATCGAAAGCGTTTCCATTTTGAAAACATCCAATATAATACATATTGTCAATGAATATTTCAACTGAAGTCTCGTCGGATATTATACACAATGTAGAAACACATTTACAACAATCAACGTGATGATCGTTATATGTCACACTTTTACCTTTCAAAACTAATACCCCATCAAAATGATGTGTTAAATATTTTACATAAAATTATTGACTCGCGTTTATCATGAATCGATACATTTATCCAAACACTTAATTATTGATCTACCCAATTTGTATGCCAATTTTATAGGAACAGCATTTCCCACTTGTTTATATTGCGATGATACATTACCGAAAAATTCATAATCATCAGGGAATGTTTGAATACGTGCGGATTCGCGAATTGTCAGAGGACGTGTTTCAATTGGGTGACATCGTTCAGTTTGTTTTTGTGATGGTGTACACAATATTGTCAAAGATGGTTTATCCATTGCTAATCGGCGTAAGATTCCACGTCTACCACCACCAGAATTATAACTTTTTCCTAAATATTCTTTTTGTTTTTCGATAGGAAGATTAATCCAACATCCACCTTGGGGTATTAGATCGAATAATTCCTTTTTCTTATCAGTATATTTTACACCAAGTGATTTTGGTACATTTTCCAATGCATCACCAACAGTTACGATTCGTTTACTTTCTTTTGGAAACTCAAATTCGACGTTGTATTTTTCGAGAACACCAATAATTATAACTCTTTCGCGTTTTTGCGGAACTTCGTAATTCATAGCATTCAATATTTTATATTTAATGTTGTATAATTTCGATTCGTCTAACATGTCAATAACTTTTTCGATTGTCTTACCACCATCATGTGATACTAATCCGCGAACATTTTCAATCATGAATATTTTAGGTTTTATTTTATTGACCATTTTTACAAATTTTAGAATCAATGCACCACGTTCATCATCAAATCCTTTTCTTAAACCAGATTGTGAAAATGCTTGACATGGAACACCACCAGTTAGTAAATCGATTTTATGTTCATATTTTTTCACTTTTAATTCGGTCATTGAACGACATTTTATTTTCACATTGTTATGATTTAATTTTAGTGTTTCGCAACAATCTTTATTATTGTCGTTTAACATTGTTGGTTCTAAACCAGCATTTATAAGACCAGTACTCAGACCACCGCATCCCGCACATACTTCGATAAAATTGTATCTATCATGTTTATGCATTTCATTATGTATATTATTACAACTTTTATTTACTAATATTTTATCATTTTTTTCTACCATTGAATATAGTTTATATTTATAATATTCTTTTCATACCTTTTCAACATTATATAATTTTATGAAAAAGCATGGGTTCATTGGTAATAAAAGATATATAAAGGGTAATTATAATAGAATATTATAGGAATGACTACCGACGTAGCAAAACCCGAAATTATGCAAGACGAGATTGCAAAGGGAAAACCAAAAAATATGAAACTAAATAAAGTGACAATTGAGTCACATTTGAACTTTAATGTCAATATTTTTAAGAAATGGATCAAACAAAAACTGATCACTGATGAAAAGTTATGCGATTACAAAGACACAAAGAGTATCCCTAAACTGAGTGGTTCGCATATTGCATTGACAGCAATGAATGAGGAATTGTGTAAAATCATTCTTGAAAAGACGATCGAGCGACTTAAGAAAGACAAAACAGGACTCTATATTATTACATTTAAGGAACTTTATGATGTTATCCAAGTTGAGCCAGAACTACGAAAAAATCTATACCAATATGTGGACATGTATGATAACACATTGAACTACAAAGATCAATATTGTATTAGTGAGAAGTTTATTAAAAAGTATATCGATGATACATTCAATAAAAGTATCGATATTCGAAATGATGCTTTCAACCTACTAAATTATATTTTACTCAAAACGTGTGTCAGAATTATTGATTCAGCATACATAGTTATTAAAGCGATGAAACGTAAAACGATTGGAACAAAGATAATTATCAGTTGCGTATCAATACATTTTTCAGGAACAATTCATAATCTTATTCAAATGAAAATTGATGAGACAATTAAATTGTATGGTAACTACATCAAAGAGAAGGAAAAGAATGACGATATTGAAGAACAACCAATAATTAATGAGGTGGAGAAAAAGCCAGAGCAAAAACAGGAGGATGAAGAGCAAGATGATGCAGAGACTGATGAAGAACCAATAGTGGAAGTTAAAAAGAAAGTCGAACCAGTTAAGAAACAATCAAAAACTAATTCAAAGAAAGTGACGAAAAAGAAGTAAAAAATTGATTTTTATACATTCAAATACTCTAACATTATATCCATATCAAACACATATGGATATAACGCAATTTTACGATATCAAGACAGTTGAGGATGTTCAAAAAGATGCTCAAAAGGAAAATCGAAATAAGAAAAAAGATTTTTTCAAAAAACTTGTAAGGGACAAAATGATCGCAATAGATGATTATGATTTTTGTGATCGTTATATTGATAGCGATTGCCTATTAGTGAATAGTCAAAAATTCGATCAAATCATTGAAAAAATCGGAGAACATAAATTTCAAACTGAAATCAAAAATATATATCGCGCGAATCAATCAAAAAATATTATTGAAACTTTTATGGATGAAAGAAAAGATGTTATATTTTTTGTTGACGAACGTATCAATGCACTTGAAAAATTAATTGAATTCATTAAAAATGATAGTGCGAATACTTTCGGATTGTATGGATATGCAGGAACGGGAAAAACGACGATGACAATCGAATTCGTCAGGTATCTACTTGAACATACTTTAATAAAATCGATCGCATTTTCAGCACCAACTCATAAAGCATTAAATGTAATGAAAACGAATTTTGATATGATAGTTAAAAGATTATTGAAAAAGTTTGATATTACGGAAACAGAAACGTTTGATTGTAATTTAGATCTTTTACAGTCACATGGTATGACCATAAAATTTAAGACAATACATAGTTTATTGGGATTCTCGATGGATCATTCAGAAACAGGGGAAAGAGTATTTAAGAAAAAAAGTCCAACAACGATCAACGAATATAATATTGTAATCATTGACGAGTGTTCAATGATATCATTGCAAATGATGATATGTTTAATGGAGGAAATTCGAAAATTACGGAAAAACGATTTGAGTTGTCCGAAAATCATTTTTACGGGAGATCCAGCACAATTACCGCCAGTTGAAGAAATATCAAGCGCCCTTTTTATCAAAAATAAAAATGACATTACTCTTGAAACATACACAAACAATGTGTCAGCAAATGTGTCGACAATATTAACACAAGATAATTTGATTCGAGAATATGAAAATTTTGTTACTAAAATGTTTCAAATTCCAACAATAACACTCGAACATATTTTCAGAAATACAAAAGTGAATGTTAATCAAGTTTGTAATACCATTCGTCAATGGGTTGTTAGCGGAACACGAAAATCATTTACAAAGTATGTTGGTAATGGAGTGTACTTATATAGACAGAAAGGTGAAAGAACTGAAACGGAATGGTTTAAAAAATGTACTGAATATTTTAAAAGTGGGAATACGAGTAATATCATTCTAACATGGACAAACAAGAATTCCGATCTATACAATAACGTTATGAGAAATAGGATTATTGGAAAGAAGAAAATTGAGCCTTTTGAAATTGGGGATAGATTAATTTTGAAGGACTTTTATAAATTTAGCGAAAGTAAAGAACAAGAGACCAGTACATGTTTCTACACATCAGATCAAATACAAATTTGCGACATTTCCACTGAAACGAAAATAGCGCAACCACTAAAAATAAATACACCACCATGCGTACAACGACTAAAAAATTCACAAGCAATTATGAAAAAAATGCAACAATATGTTTCAATAATAAATGCCAATACGAAGAAAATTTACAAAGTTTGGAAAATGACAGTTACACGTATGCCAGAACATGATGTTTCAGACGAAGAAAAAGGAAAGGAAAATAAATATCAGATTTACGTTATCCATACAGATTCAACTCAAGATTTAACTAATGACAAAACGAGAATAGAATCGATAATCAAGAAATTGACGAATATTTTTAAAAATTCAACTCAAACACAATATGCGACAATAGAAAGGTATCTTATCAAACAATTATGGACATACATGGATATGAATTATATCAGTCCATATGCGAATGTGATTTTCGGATACAGTATTACGACACATAAATCGCAAGGTTCAACATTTAGTAATGTATTTGTTGATGTGAGAGATATATTAACAAATACAGATGAAAATGTTGCTAAAAGATGTGTCTACACAGCGTTTTCGCGATGTTCAAACGAATTGCATATTTTAGCGTAAAATGATTTATCGGGAGTGTGACGAAGATATGGATTGTTTGATATCGGGTGACGATTGTTCAATAACGTTCATTACACTATTGTCGATTGATGTAATAATTTCTTTAATAGTAGCAGTAGCAATATCTAATGTCATAACACCTTTATAGAAATTTTTTTTACATTCATCAAATAATTCGAAAGATTCTTGGAGACCATAATTAATGACGTAATTATAGGTGCATTGATTTTCACCAGTTAGTAAAATATCTTTTTCCAAATTAACAAAATCATTTGATAATTTAAGGAGTAATCCGAAATGGTAACCTAATCTATCAAGATTATCAACCATATCCAATCTACTACAACCGAGTAACCATCCTACAGTTAATGACATACTACATAATTTACAATATGTATTGATGTAATAAGATATTAAAACATCTTTAGGAATTTTTTTGAAAGTGTATAATTTCTTCAAACATGATGAGTTTCGAAAATTGAAATTCGTCAGATCAGTTTTTTTAATCAATTTCCAATCATTCGGTATATCATGTTCATTAATTCTTGTATGATCTATATATGAAATGATATTAACTATTTCAGTGTTAATTTTTTCAGAACAATAAATGATATTTTCGCTAATATTTATATTTTCATCTGATGTATTAGTTTGTGGAAGGAGTTTAGCATTTTGACAAAACAATTGATTAATATTTGATAGCAATATTGGAATAAATAAATATTCATTCGATATACTTTCAAATAATGGATTTGTATTGATTTTCTTAATGTGTTCAGAATATTCCATTAAAAGAACTATCAATTCAAATCCAAGAGCCATATCATAACTATAGATCGATTGCATTTTATTCTTTTTCAATTGACAATTCATGATAGTCAAGAGTGATATTGGGATGATATATTTATGGGAATTGATTGTGTCGAAAAGTGTTTTCTTATACTTATGATTTGTTAAAATTTGTTGAGTTGATACGAATTTCTTAATACTATTTTGATATAATACGAAACGACTTGCCATATAGATTATAATTGACATAAATTATATTCAAAATACACGAAAAAGATTATGATATCATATTTTATAAATAATGAGTTTGGGAGAATTTTATAAAAATGCTGAAAAGATAATTGTAAATGATTTGATAACATATCATTATAAGAAAAACGATAATGATAATGTTAGTGTTTTGAATTTATACTTTTCGAAAAAGAGTTTATTAACTGAAAAACCATTTGCGATAGATTGTTTGAATAAGAAAAGTATGGATAGTGGTTTATGTTATGTAGATATGATCGATTTGAGTATAGACGATGATCCGAAAAATTTCTTTAATAATATGCAAGACTATTCGAAAAGTTTAGATGGAAAAACATTTGATATTGTAAATTGCAGATTTTCCATAAAGAGTTTTATGACATCAGTGCGAGATTTATTAATATTTATAAAATTTGTATCAGATTTATTAAATGACAGAGGTGTTTTTATTGGTTTTTTATTGGATTTAAGTAAATTGAATGGAATTTTCACAGAAATGCCGTCGATGTATGCGGGTCCGTATGGAATAGAGTACGCAAATCAAAATGATATATCGGATAACTTAACATCTATGACAATACTCATAAATGGGGAGAAAATGAATATTATGGATTTTTCCACACTCGAAATGATATGTAAAAAATGCAATCTTATACATTTGGACAATATCATACTTGAAAGTTTATACAACAATTCACTCAGTAATATCAGTTTGACTGAAAATGAAAAACAATTTGGATTCTTAAATTACATGTTTATTTTTCAAAAGATTACATATTGAAATCACAAAAATCTAATCTAATTATATAAATAATTTCAATGGTAAAAACAAAAAAGTCAAGTATCAAAACTGAAAAGAAAGTGAAAAAAGTAATACCAGAAAAGGATAAAAAAATTACATGTTCCGCAAGAGAACTTAAAAAAACTGAGCGACGTGGTTCGATGCTTGATTGTGCAAAGAAGAAACAAATACGTTATTACGGTGTTAAGAAAGCGGATAGTATCACGATTGGATTGATGTTTAAGAAGAAAGAGAAAGCGCCAAAAATAACACTAAACGAAGCAGTAGCAAGTATGAGGGGGATCAAATTCAGAGCCGATAAAATTAAGGCGCGCATTGAGACAGCAAAATTAACACACAATAAAGAGAAACTTGAAAAGAACCAAGCGGAATTAGAAAAATTAAGAGAAAAATATGCTAAAGTTGTTAAGATTGTCAACAAACTTAGATTACAAAAGAAGTAAAAATCATAGTCACGTTTTATTTTTGTTTTACAAAAATGTGTCATAATAATATAAATGTACACCGATTATATTAGAGTGTTTTGACTATAAATTGGAACACTTTTATAATTACTCACACGCTAATTGTACCCTTATTGGGCATGGTAATACTTGACCCTGTCTTTCGTTCCGACTTTTTAGGGTTATCACCTTTTAATTCTTTTGTTTCAATATCGTAATCTCTCCTAAACTTTAACACTCTTTTCCCTGTTCGTAAAAAGTTTTTTATAATCTTGATCATGTTGTTTACCGCATTACTATCACGATTGATACATCCCATTTCATTTTGTTTCGTTTGATACGTTAAAATTGAATGCATATTGTGATAGTTACCTTTTTTATCTGGCAAACTTAAATTTTCGTTTACTTCTTCCGTTTTACAATTTAGTTTTGATGTTCTAAATTCGTCAATCATATACACATTAAAATTTTCTTTTAATACTTTTGTTAATGCTTTATTTGGTGTCGATAATATTCCTCGTTGTTCATTTCCTTTACTCCAATCCCCCAAAATTATTGTCGAATCTTTCCCGTAATGGTGTTTTATTTCTCGTACTAATTTCGTTTCTGTATGTTTTCGATTTAGGAAACTATACCATTTGTATTGTCTAAATATTTTATTTTCATACTTTTCAAATAACAAATTATTTATTCTATTTTTTGCTTTAATGTAATCTTTGAATTTATCGAAATTACATGTTTTAGAATTATATTGCGATAATTCTTGTTCAGTTTCAGTTATTTTACTATTGTCTTTATGACGTTCAAGTAATCTTTGATATTTTAACCTTTTTGTTCGTTTAATATGTGTCCTATTTGTGTACCTAAAAATATTACCACTTTTACTTTTCATAAAGTAAAGTGTATTCTTTCCGGGATCGATAGTGATCCAATTATTCGTTTTAAGATTTTCAATTTGTTCTTTCGTTAAATCTTCTAAATATGGCGTTTTATTACTGTTTATTATATTTAATTGTTCTTCTTTTGATAGTTGTTTAAATTTGGCTTTATTTTCCTTTGTTCGTTGCTTCCCGTCAATACGTTTTTGCTCTTTAATTTTGATTTGTCTTCTTTTGTATTCATCTTTTCCTTCTTTTGTCATATTCTTTGTCGCTTGAATATTTTCGTTTTTCTTATTTTTCATATTTTGTTTCTTTTGATCTTCTTTCTCGACATATTTTTTATTCAATAATTGTATTGAAACTCCATATCCATCAGTAGCGATCTTGTAATCAAAAACGTAATTTGATTGTTTAAATATTTGCTCATCCGTTTTGAAGTAAATATCCCAAATGGATTTCTTGTATTCTTTAATATTTCCAAAATACTCTCTACCATTAGTTTTGATGAATATTTCAATTAAACTCTTTGTGTCTATTGGAATGTAATGAACGCCGCAATTTGAACGTAACGGAAAAAATTGAAACATTTTCGTTCCAGTTTCTTCTATTTCCAAACACATATAGATCATATTTTTCAAATACTTTTGAGGATATCTATCAATATCATCATTCAATGTATATTCATCATTTATTTCATTTGGTGTAATATTCGATCGATGTAATTTAATCCAACTATGATATTTTTCATTCGATTTTAATGTATTTTCTTGAATATCTTTCTTGACTTCATAAAGTTCCTTTCTCAATTCTTTATTTTTTAAAGATTTTTCTTTTCCAATTAATTTTTCAAGTATTTCAGTATGTTCTTTTTTAAACATCGAATTAACAAAACGATTCACATATTTAATATAATTCATCTTAATATTATTTTCAATATTTTTTAACATATCCACAGCACTGTAATTAATTATTTGTGATAAATATGATGCACTTATTTTTTGATGATAACCTAAACTTTTGTACTCTTTATTATACAAATTTTCTAATTCATCATAAATAAGTTTATTACTACTATCGCGATTGAGACCTTTACTTTTCAATGATAAAACTTTAAAAGCCATTTTAATTACATCTTTTGTTATTATGGGTAAGACTTTACTATCATAATTATCAAGTAACCATAAACGAAGTAATTGGTAAACGTGAATCGTTAATTTATTTGTTCTTATTAGAACGTCCATAATTTTCGGTATATTTTCTTCTTTCTTGATGATCGATGTTAAAGTACATTTTACTGTTCTATACTTATCGGGTGGTTCTTTCATTCAATAATTATCTCTATATATTTTTATATAGAGATAATAAAATGATAAAATAAACGCCCAAATAAATACGCAAATATAAACATTTTAATATATAAATATAGAAACATGAGTATGAGTGTCTATAAATACGTGTGTGAGAAATGTAATTATAAGACGAATCTTAAAGTACCATACGAAAGACATTTGAAAAGTGAACTACACAAAACTGGTAGAAGAAAAACGCGTTCAGATAAAATATGTGACGTATATGAATGTGAAAAATGTAAATATACTACAACTGTTGGAAGTAATTATAAATTACACATATTAAATAATCATTCAACAAAAGAAGAAAAAAAGATTAAATTTACATTTTATTGCGAAGAATGTAGTTTTGGTACGTTTGGAAAAAGTTATTTTGCGAAACATTTAGAGACAATCAAACACAAGAGAAGAGTCCATACGGAATAATTTAACTATAAAAGTGTTTCAATTTGTAGTTAAAACGCTCTAACGTTTTATTTTTCGTTTTACAAAAAATGTGTCATAATATTATAAATGTACAACGGTTATATTATCGATGCGTTTCAAAAAGGTGGTGCGAAAATAGATCCGATGTTTTTCAGAGGGTTGTCGGAAACGAGTGTTAATGATATTAAAACGAGTGAAAGTTTTTTATCGAAAGACTCATTAAAACGACCAATAATCGACAAGAGTTTAGAATCGACATCGGATGTCCCGAAATTATATCAAGGATATACTGGTAAGAGAGTTTGCACACTCGTATTAGATTTGGGTGATGCTAAGAAAATGATAGATAAAATGAACGACGATATTATTAATTTAAAAATAAAATTAAAAAATTTCGTTAATGCTTGTAAAGATGGGAGAGAAAAAGATATTGGAAGACTCAAAGAAATAATCACAAGAGATAAACCAGAAAGTTTCCATGAATATATTGATAATTTAGAACGTTTGGTTAGTGAGGTTAAAAAAGAACTCAAAACGATAGACACAACATTTGAAAGCAATGTATTAAAATTGACGAAATCATATAACATCGATAAAAGTGGAGTATATCCGAAAAGTGGAAATGTTAATTTGGATGTAACGATGATCGATATATCACCATTGAAACAAAAAAATATGAAGGAAATCGCCGACGGAAAATTCGAAAATATCAAAGGATCATATATTTCCGCGGATAAGAAAATGTGTAATGTTATCAATGTTGATATTGGAAGGGAAATAGTTAAAGTATCATGTGAGGGGAAAGATATTAAAATTCCATTTAAAAATTTGTGCATCGAAGAACAAACGACATCAAAACCAATTCATACACCACCTACAACACCACCACCGAAACCTATTATACCACAACCTATTACACCAACAACCACTGCAACTACCACAACTACGCCGACATCAATACAAGAATTACCACCACCAACAACTAAAGCGCCTTCACCACCTTTACCACCACGTTAAATCACATTAAATAAGATGAAAAAAATGCTTTAAAATATTGGAGTGACAGTAAAAAGTTGGCGTAATGTTTGTATTTCGCCAGAGTGGAATTTTGTTATTAATTTTAAGAGACTAATGATCCATAATGCTATTGTGGCAGTATAAATCAGTTTTGAGAATTTTTCATAATTTTTTTTAAAGTCGAACATTGGGGAGATAAGTTGGCATGTTAAACACTCTTTTTCATCGTCTTTCGTTTTAACATCACGGAAAAACTTTTCCGTCGTCGTCAATACGCATGTATTATTATTTGTCACCCAATGCAAAATTAAGAATGGGACGAAAATAGTATGGAACAATAAAAGATACGGACCATTAGTGAGCGGAATTATAACCACAAAAAGAATAACAATTATATGAAATAGTCTTATTGTGTTAGAAATTATTTGGTTAATCATTGTTATATATTATAACTTTATAATATATATATAATGACGATTAATGTTGTTGAGAAATATATCGAATCTAATAAACAATTGATCATTTTGATCAGTGGGTTGTCTGGAAGTGGAAAATCCGAATTGGGGAAAAATGTGAGTAACGATTTTAAAATCAAATTACTAAACATGAAAACATTTTATAAACCAACTTTCAATGAAACATTAAAAATGCCGAATGAGAAAATTGTAGTAAATTATGATACCGACGATGCGATAGATTGGGATAAATTTAATAAGGAAATTAATGAAGTCAAACAAAAAGGTGTTGTCGTCATTTCACCCGTTTTTCCAACAGATAAATTAAATTTCAATCCAAATTATCATATTCATTTAAAAATATCAAAACAAGAACTTAAGAAGAAACGGACAGAATATATCGAAAAACACAAAGATAAGAATTTTGATTTGGAAACTGAATTATTACGAGTCAATGTTGCTACTTATCCATATTATCTTAACTCACTTAAACGAATGAAAATCGACAAATTTATTGATGTTACCGAAATGACTGATGATGAAATTTATGATATTATTTTCGATTCGATTATTAAGTTCATTGAAAGCGATATTTATTCGGAAAAATATATTCATAAGAAAGAACCAGTTAAAGAAAAGCACGAACGACCTATAAGTGAAATGACTGAAACTACGAACGATTACATTGTTTCATATGAAGTGAATGATGAGTAAATTTTTTATTTATCTAAATGCTTGGTAAGAATATTTCTTATTTCATCCAAGAGAGTTTTGAGTTGTTCGGTATTTTCGATATTTGATTTTTCGATAAAGTTTCGTATGTAATCGATAAATTTTAATGAAACTAAAACGTAATCATTCATTGTTTTTTGTTGTTTAAAGAATTTATCTAACCTTGGATTGATATATTCTTTTAATAAATTTTCCAAATCATTACCGCCGTATTGCACATTATTAAACATGTATAACATATTCATAGCATGGCGTTCGGCATTGTGTAAATTATTGGTTTGAACGCAATTATAAATATTTTTGAGATCTCTTAAAAACATTGTCTATAATATAATATATAACAGATATAATGTCATCATATAAAGTGCGGAAGTATATAACAAAACTATCGAGAGCGAAAAACCCAGAGGAAATTGATAAATATTGTCAAAGAATTATGAAACATAATAAAATGCAAGGAGGAGGTGCAAGAGATTGGGAACATTATAAAGAAGGTGACATGGCGAAATTAGCACAAGTAAAAGGTGTTGCTGATAATATGAAACTATTCGTTGCGGATCAGGGCAGCAAAATTGGATTATTATCTGCGCAAATGAAAGAACATAACGATAAAGTTACCGCACTTGGAGGTGATTTGACGTCAGCACTGAAACGGTTAAAAGAAATAGTTGATAGTATAAGTGGAATTGACATCGAAGGAGATATTATGGGAGACATAAGTAAAACATTTAAAGAATTGAGCGAACTTAAACCAGAGACACCAGCAAATGGAGAGACGATTTGGGGTGCAATGACATCCCCATCAGCACCTACCACCCCACCAGCAGCGCCCGCGCAACCGTAAATACCATAAAAAACATTTATCATATTTTGAACAAAATTATAAATATATTGAATATATTTATAATGAATGTCGATTATCGCGATATATTTTTAGGTGATTTAATGTACAGGAATTTTTTAAAATGCATTAAAAGAAGCG
>Ga0172381_10003851_pt1 | contig 15709 bp, 23 predicted proteins | sample Leawel6488metaG_FD_119754 | JGI IMG/M metagenome (GOLD analysis project Ga0172381, IMG submission 119754) | Leachate microbial communities from a municipal landfill in Southern Ontario, Canada - Leachate well 64-88 metaG | ecosystem: Engineered > Solid waste > Landfill > Unclassified | place...
CAAGCGCGTGTACCGCCGCGACGGCCACTACCTTCTCATCAGTGACAGCCCGGACTTCCCGCCTCGGGAGGTTGACGAGGCGAGCCTGATCGGCGTGGTCATGTGGACCCGCCGCTTCCTCAAAAAGTAACCCCAACTATTCTGTGCGGTGGCGGCGGGGTTGTTAAAAGGAGAACCAACCGTGACAGCTCAGACCATCGTTTGCCCCCATTGCGACAAGGAATTTGGCCTTAGCGAGTTGGTTACACACGAACTTGAGGAGAAGATCCGTGCGGGGATGGAAGAAGGGTTGGAGCAACGGCGCGCTCGGATAGCTGCCAAAGAGAAGGCTGTTGCGGAGGGTGAGAAGGCTCTCGCCATGCATCGGGAAACCCTCGCTGCAGAGCTGGAGGAACGCACGCAGCAGGCGAGGTCGGAACTGCAGAAGACGATTCGGGAGGAAGAGAAAGCTCGCGTAGGTGTTGAACTCGAGGACCTGCGCAACGCCAACGAGGAAAAGAATGGCGAACTGAAGAAGGCGGCCCAGGCTGAACTGGCTCTAAGAAAGCGAGAGCGTGCCCTGAAGCAGAGGGAGGACGAGGTCGAGTTGGAGGCAGAGCGGAAGTTCGCCGAAGAGAGAGAGAAGCTCGTGGCTGCCGCCAAGAAGGCGGCAAGCGAGGGCGCCGAACTGAAGATCGCGGATATGGACAAGACAATCCGCGACCTCAATGGCCAACTCAAGGATGCTCAGCAGAGACTCGAGCAAGGGTCGCAGGAGGCCCAGGGCACTGTGCTGGAGGGCAAGCTCAGGGAAATGCTCCAGGGGAGTTGCCCAGGCGATGACATCAAGCCGGTGCCCAAAGGCGTCAGTGGCGCTGACATTCTCCAATGTGTTCGTCTCAGTTCCGGCCACGATTGCGGAACCATTATCTGGGAATCGAAGCGCACCAAGACCTGGAACCAGGCGTGGATTGAGACGCTCAAGGACAACCAGCGCAGGGAGGGCGCACAGGTCGCCGTACTCGCGACCCAAGCGTTACCCAAAGGAGCCGCTAACGGTTTTGCCGTGATCGACGATGTCTGGGTGACGGACTGGCATTTCGCGGTGCCCGTTGCGCTCATGCTCCGAGATCAGCTTGTCAAACTCGCCAGGAAGCAGTTACAAGCGGGCGTTCCCGATGGGCCAAGAGATATCGTTTACCAGTACCTCACCAGTGACCAATTCGCGCACAGGGTTGAGGCGATAGTGAACGCGTTCCACTCAATGCGTGAGGACCTCCGGCGCGAACAGGCATCAATTCAGAAGCAATGGGCTAAGCGGCACATGCAGATAGACAAGGTCATGGTGAATGCTGCGGGAATGTATGGCGATCTGCAAGGGATCATCGGGGACACGATGCCCAGAGTCGATGGTCTGGAATTACTCGCATTGCCCGAACCAGGCGAATGACAAAGCCGCCGGCATAGTGCCGGCGGCGGGTGAGCGTTTTGCACAGGCTGAGCAGACTGCTGATTATTGCCGTCGTCGTGTTAGGGCGATGTTTGAGAGAAACCGCTCCCCACTGAGATGCTGCCATGGATTGGAGTTGTCCGGTGAACGCCGACCGCGTGAAAGCGATCTATGAAGTGGCGAAAAGGCCAGGCGGACCCATCACATGGCGATGCGAATCGGGGCGGTCTGTGATATACTTTGATGTGGCGTTGGAGAGCGAACTTGACGAGCGGCTGGCCCTATCTGTAGCATGGGTGCCTGCCGCACACATCTACAAGATGCAGCTTTTTGCATCTGATCGGCAGTGGATCTACCGCTTCGAGAGCAACAAGCAGCACCATGAGCACACATGTGAATGGATCCGCGGCGCCCACGTCAACTTCCCGCTGCCGGGAAATTCGACGCATGGTGAGCCAGAGACTCAGATACCGAGCGACAACCTGGTCATGGCCCTGCACATGTTCGCTGAACGCTTGAACATCGTGTTGCCCACAATCGATAGGCCGCCAGCTTATCAGATGCGCTGGACCTGGAGAGAAGGCGGTGCTAGTGATACCTGAGGAACTGAGTTGGCGCTTGACACAGTATCTTGATGCGGGACTTCACGTCACTGCACGCAACGGACACGCGATTGTCCTAACGCCCTTCACCTTCCCTACTGGTGAGGCGATTGAGTTTGCCATCCATGGTGACGATGGCAAGCTTGTTCTGGCGGACATGGGTACAACGGATGGTTTCCTTGCTGAGCGTGGCCTCTCATGGCATAGCACAGAGATAGCGCGTGCAGCCGCAACACTATTTGAACTCGGGCAGATCGATTGCGAGAATGGTGAGCTGACGGCTCATGCCAACGAGACAAACCTCGTCGGCCGCATCATGGACTTCTCCCAGGCTTGTCTGTGGATTGCTGGCGCAGCCTATGCGCGACCTCCGGTAATGCCGGAGATCGATGAATCGCGAACCAGAAAGCGTGTGGCAACTCGTTTTCAAGACTTGGCCGACAGGCGTGGCTTCGCGAAAGACATAGACTGGGACGCGGAGTTCTCGGGAAAAAGCGGGCAGCGGATCAACGTACCCATATTGAAGGATAGGCCATTGCTCATTTTTCTTGAAACCCTCAAAAGCGATGAGATGCGCCGAGCCCGAGCAATTGCATTTGAGTGGTTGGACATTGACGCCAACGGTGTCCCAGATGGCGCCACCGCCACCTGCATATATGACCCGCCATCAAGCGGCGCCAATGGGGACCTGCAGGCGGCAACGGGTCACATCCTCGCGACGTATTTCACAGATGGTGTCTATAGCATTGAGGATGAAACTCCCATTACCCAAGCACTCAGGCGTGCGAGTTGAAGCTTGGCAGTATCACGCGCTTCACATCGCCGTGCTCAACGTGGATGACGAGGTGCTGGTGAAGCGCGTGTACCGCCGCGACGGGCACTACCTTCTCATCAGCGACAGCCCGGACTTCCCGCCTCGCGAGGTTGACGAGGCGAGCCTGATCGGCGTGGTCATGTGGACCCGCCGCTTCCTCAAGAAGTAACTCTAACTTTTGTGTGCACTGGCGGCGCGGGTAATGACAAAGCCGCCGGCATAGTGCCACCCATGGTCGAGGGCGAGCCCCTGCCACATCTCGAGATCAAGTGGCCGCCGAGCCGGGATCAGGTCCCGGAAGGATATCGGCCCGCTGCCGACGAAATAGGCCACGCACCATCCCATGGCAACCACAATCAGCAGCCCAAACAAATCTGAGGCCCTTCCCCATCACCCAAACCTGCCTCAAACTCCAGGGGATGCTCTTGGGAGTTTGCCCGTCCAACGCCCCCCACATCCGGCACCCACGGAGCACCACCATTTATCCATGTCGAGCGACCCAACATCACGAGATGCACCCACAGCCTTGACACAGAAAGCCACCACACCATGAATCACGACAATACACACACCACCAATCCAGGCCAACTCGTGCTGTTCAGGAGCCACCCCGCCGAGTTCTCCCCCCCACTCGTGACCGCCGACCTGCCGCTCAAATTGGACAGCCTTCCGGCCTTCTCCCTCACGCCCAACCCAAATCTCGCTGACCTGTGCGACTCCACCCACCCCCCAAAGAACGTTCCGACACCACCACACACTGCCATCTGCGCGGGCAAAAACACCTATGTCTACGACGCTCACACGTACCACACGAAGGTGCCCCCGCAAGGCATCCGCCTGATACTCGAGCACTATACTGACCCGGGGGACACAGTCTTGGACCCATTCTGTGGTTCAGGCATGACTGGTGTCGCAGCGGTGGAGAGCGGTCGACGCCCCATACTTGTAGACCTATCCCCCGCTGCCACCTTCATCGCTTACAACCTCCTTACACCCGCCCCCCCAACAGAGTACGCCGCTGCTGTCCGCGCCATGCTCGAGGCAAGCGCCAGCCTCGAAGCCAAACTCTACGCGACCCAATGCCCGTCATGCCACGCAAGCACTAGCTCGCTCTACACAGTCTGGAGCTACACCGTCGCGTGCTACAGTTGCGGACACGAATTCCAGCTCTGGGACGAGGCCCGCGACGAGCGACCCCGCTCCAGGGACAGCAAGATCCTTACCGAATTCGCCTGCCCCTCTTGTGGGGTCATACTGCACAAGCGTCGCCTCGCCAAGATAGCCCGACACCCCGTGCTCATCGGCTCCGGGCACTGCAAGAAACACAACAAGGAGTCGACCGCCGCGCCAACCGAAGCGGAAAGTAAGTGGATCGAGTCGCTCTCGTATTCTGACATACCGGAATCTCTGTGGTATCCGACCAACCCGTTTCCGGACGGCGTTAACACCAAACAGCCCATCGCCGCTGGCATCCGCTCCGTCCATCAGGCCTACACCCCACGAGCCCTGTGGGCAATGGCTCACCTCTGGCACATTGCTTCACGCTGGCCCGATCCCCATATGCGCGCCAAGCTCCTCTTCACATTGACTTCACTCTACAAGCGCGTGACCGTCTTCTCTGAGTTCCGGTTCTGGGGTGGCAGCGGCAACACCGCCAACTACAGTGTTCCTTTCATCATGAACGAGCAAAACGTTTTCCGAGCCTTCGAGCGAAAGGCCAACACGATACGCTGGTACTTTGAGTCCGCCCCCCACGCCGACCGGTCGTTCCGTCTGGGGGCACAGTCGGCATGCCATCTCCCCCAAATCCCGGACCGAAGTGTCGACTTCATTTTCACCGATCCCCCCTTCGGCGCTAACATCAACTACTCGGAGATGAACTTCCTCTGGGAGAGCTGGCTCCAAGCGCACACCGACCCCACAGAGGAAGCAATCGTCAGCCGACCCCAAGGCAAGACCGTTGATGACTACAGCCAGCTGCTCGCGCAGGCTTTCCGCGAAATGCGGAGGGTCCTCAAGGACGGCGCTTGGCTAGTGGTCGTCTTCCACAACTCTTCAGACAAGGTTTGGAGAGCCCTGCAGCAGGCGCTCACCGAGGCCGGCTTTGCGGTAAAGGCCACTCAGACATTCGACAAGCGCCACGGCACCTTCAAGCAATTCGTCTCGGACAATGCCGTAGGCTACGACCTGGTTCTACACTGCAGGAAGGCACACCCGCATAGCGTCTCCATCCCGGCTCAACCCACCCCCTATGTCCCCAGCCCAACAGACTTCGTCAGCGCCGCACTGTCCGCCAACCCCCACTCCTACCTCGTCCACTATCTCCACGTCTCGCGCCCCGACGAAATCGACTACCGCCACCTCTACGCAGACTGGCTCAGCACAATAGTCGCGTCCCAGCAGGTCGGAATCGACTTCGAGGAGTTCCGCGCAATCGTCGCGCCCCTCGCCGAATCTGCTCGCACCCAACCTGTCAGCCCCCTCCACACGTCACCCCAACAGGAAAGTGACCACACATGACGCCCACCAGGACCGTCCCGGCCTTCACCGCAATCGAGGCGCAACGGGTTCACGATCTCATCGCTGCTCGTGTCGCCTTCATGATGGGCCGGAAGTTCGAGGAGGCTGACTGGGCCGAGGTCTACACCACAGCCAAGGGCATTCCCATCCAGGGCTGGAGCAACCTCAACATCGACGTCATGTACGGCGGCCTCGGTGTCGAACACAAAATGGTCTGTTACAGGTCCAAGCCCTCTGTCGGCGAGGCCTGCGGATCAACTCTGATGCATCCTGCCGCCACCAGGTCCATCAGAGTCCCATCCCTCGACACGGACCCCAACGAAGCAATGGCAGACATCCTCAACCAGTACGCCCGCCTGATACAGAAGCGCCGCGAGATGGTCCAAGCCACATCCCCCGCCAGCACCGCGGACATGCGCACTGGCTGGTTGCTTTGGCAGGAGAACCTTCGCGAGTTCCTCTACTTCGAGGAGCCGATGCTTGCCCCCATCCCGGACGACTACCACGCAGTCTGGAACTCGCGCCCGGGCAACGGCAATCGCAAGGGCAGCACGAATCTCTGGATATACGAGAAGGCCACCGGCCGCAAGCGGTACTCAGTGACAACCGTCGCTGGGGCCAAGATTCAGCCCTACTTCGACGTGCCCACACCAGACGACCCCAATCTGTACATCTTCACAGTCCAGGGCGAGCTCGTGTCCCCGCGACAGGTTCGCGTGTGGGTCGGCCAAGACACCGCCCGCGAACTGCAACGTCTGCTGGGTGACCTCGAGGAAACAACCCTAACCAAGGCCGTCCTCGATCTCGCCTCCAACATCGGCGATGGGCCGGCTCCTGAGTACGCTGATACGTTCCCAGCGATCTCCATCACCATCGACACTGACGCTTATCTCGCTCTCCACACCATCTTCCCAAAGTGTGTCAGCGACCATCACCTGGTCCAGTCGCTGGTCCGCTGCATTGCCTCCCGATGACCTACATTGACCAGTCAAGTTCCACACATCATTTCCCTAACGAAGACAGGAGCAATCCCCACAATGGCTGTACTCTACGCCCTCGTCTCACCTGGAGCCCAAGAGAAGCCGCAGACCATCGAAAGCCAGCTTGCTGAGGTTCGCCACTACGCCGAGGCCCACGATCTCGCTGGCTTCGCCGAGGATATGGGCTACGTGGATAAGCAGGGGAAACCCAGGCCTCCCTTCCCCTGGGACGAGGATCGACGCCTGCACCTGCGCTGCCAGCTCGACGCCCTGTACTTCCACCTCTACGGCCTGACCCGCGAGGAAGCGGATTACGTCATGGGCACCTTCCCGATCGTCCAGCGCCACGACCAGGAGCGCCACGGCCACTTCCGCACCAGGGACCTGATCCTGCACTACTACAACGCCTACTCCGCCGGCGACATGGACGCCTGGGTACAGGGGTAGCCACATCCAGGAGCGGTACTATGCAGAAGAAAGGCTGGTTCGATCTCCATGAGTTCCTGATCGCTCTGTTGCCGGTTGGATTCGGCGCCGCGTCTCTCGCTTTCCAATTATGGGGCTGGCCACGGCAGTGGGATACTGGTCTTCACAAAGCGGTCTTCATTGTCAGCGTGGTGCTCTTCCTTGCCGTCGCAGAGGCGCTACTGCTGTACAACCAGAGTCTCAGGCACCTAGAACCGCATAGACGAGAGAAGTTGGGGGCCGTTCTTGATGAGCTCATAGGCTGCCATGCCGTGGACCCAAGTGGACTGCACAACGTCTGTGCGAACGTGATGAGGCCACACGTAGGACTGCGGGCCTGGCTCGACCGACGCGCTCCCATTGCATGGCCGCCAACGAAGCTCTATATCGTGGCGAACAGCCGCAATATGGTCAACGCGCCAGAAGCTGGACTGCCCTGGGCTCACCACAATGGTTGCGTTGGACTTCTATGGTCATCCGGGCGACGGTACTTGGTGGCTGACTTGCGCGAGGGTGCCCCGGCAGGCGCGTACCACTTGTCGATTCGGCAACGGGATCTGACGCGCGATACCCGCATCATCGTCTCAATGGCGATATTGAAGGACACTGGCATCCGACAGCGGTTCATGGGCGTTCTCAGTCTCGAGTGCAGGGACGCCGACATAGCTAGGCACTGGCTGGATGATGACTGTCCGGAGAACGAAGTGAAACCGACGGAGGACCTGCTTGGGACTCTTGTGGACGCGGCTGACTACATTGTGAGACGGGACCTTATTCCCTGAAGTCGGCCCGTCGAACTGCGTTCCGCACAACACGAGCACGGATGGCCTTGTCAAAGCGCCGCGTGAGGTCATCGCGAAGTCTGTCGGCAGCCCGATGGTGTACTTCGGTCAAGTTACCGATCACAATTCTCTTGTTACGGCCGAGCGACTTAGCGTCACGTGCGGACATTCCGCGACCTCCTGATTGGGCAATTGCATGCGACCTCAGTATAATAGACGCTTGAGCGAAATGCAATGTTCGTCTCGACGCATATGTGAGCACAGGTAGCGCAGGTCAAACATGAACAGCGGAGGTGCCCCATGCGAAAGAAGCCAGCAAATCACGGCAAGCCGTGGACTTCTCCGCAGGTCAGCAAGCTCCAGAAGCTCGCCAAGCAAAACACCCCGACGCGGGTGATTGGACTCAAGCTCGGGAGGACTGAAGATTCCATCCGCTCCAAGGCGAGCGACGAGGGTGTCTCACTCAAGCCCACGAACCAGTCGCCCTATAACCGCCGTAGGAAATGATGCGCCGGGAAGCTACCTGCGTGAACGGGGCCAGTGTTCTGAACCCCGAATCTTAGTCCACTTGGCATGAGAGTAAATGAAGGTCTATACTCTCGACAGGAGGGCTGGAAAGCATGAAGCGGAAACGGTACACAGAGCCTCAAATTGTGTTCGCCTTACAGCAGGCTGAAGCAGGGACTACGGTGGGAGAGATTTGCCGCAAGATGGGCGTAGCGGAGGCGACTTTCTACCGCTGGAAGAAGCGCTACGGCGGCTTGGATGTGAGTGAGATCCGCCGGCTGAGGCAGCTGGAAGATGAGAACCGTCGGCTTAAGCAACTGGTGGCGGACTTGACGCTGGACAAGGCGATGCTGCAGGAAGTGCTGCGAAAGAAGCCCTGACGCCTGCGCGCTGCCGGGACACAATAGCGTACCTGCAGGCGAGCTACGAAGTCAGCGAACGGCGGGCATGTGAAGTGCTGGAGTTTTCCCGCGCGACGCAGCGGCATCAGAGTGTGGCGGACAGTCATGAGCAGTTGCGGATGCGGTTGCGTGATCTGGCGGCTGCGCGCCCGAATTGGGGCTACCGTCGCCTGGGCTTGCTGTTGCGGCGGGAGGGCTGGGAAGTGAACCACAAGTTGGTCTATCGGCTCTACCAGGATGAGGGGTTGGGATTGCGGCGCAGACGGCCGAGACGGCGTGTGAGCGCTGCCAGGCGGGAAAATGTGCCTGCACCGCAGCGCTGCAATGAGGGCTGGAGCACGGACTTCATGGCCGATCAGCTGTACTCGGCACAGCCGATTCGCGTTTTGACGATAGTGGATAACTTCAGTTGTGAGAGCCTGGCTTTGAGGACAGGTCTTCGGCTGACTGGCGACGACGTAGTTGAAATGCTGAATGGGCTCATCCGAGAGCGAGGAATCCCCAGCAGTATCCGTGTGGATAACGATACGGAGTTCACATCCAAGGTGCTGGACCAATGGGCTTACTGGAATGGGGTGACACTGGACTTCAGCCGTCCTGGCAAGCCAACTGACAACGGCCTCATTGAAGCGTTCAACGGGCGTCTACGGGCGGAATGCCTCAACGAACACTGGTTCCTATCGGTGGCTGACGCGCAGGAGATCCTATATATCTGGCGGGAGGACTACAACAGCCAACGGCCCCACGGCGCTTTGAAGAATATGACGCCAGATGAGTTCGCAAAGCAGGCACTCGGCACCCACCCCCATGGGGGTGGAAAGAGCACCAAAGACAGGGCACAGACGACTCAAAATCAACGGCAAAAAATCTGCTCCACAGGCTGAAAACTCTCACTGCAAGTGGTATAAAGATGGGGGCAAGGGCACCAGACTACCGCACTATCACTATGGTTGGTGGCGTTATCGGGGGCAGGTCACCTGCGATGTCTACCTGAACGACCGGGCCTATTGGCGCAACGTCCCAGAGGGTGGGTGGGGCTACTACATCGGCGGATACCAGGTCATCAATAAATGGCTGAGCTATCGCGAGCGGGAGGTTCTGGGCCGTGACCTGCGCCCCGATGAAGCGCGCTACGTGACGGAGATGGTCCGGCGGATTGCCGCCCTTCTGCTCCTGCAACCCCGCCTCGATGAGAACTATCAGCGCATCAAGCAGAACACATTCGACTGGAGTGCTGTCGCGGGAGCCGATTAAGGGTCCTGTGTTCGTGTACCCAGCGATCAGCACAGGTCGCACGGACTGGTGTCCGCATGCAGGCAAGTGGCAGCATCATAGGGCAGTTCACCACCCGTGACCTCGCGGTGGCGTTCTGGGCTCTTGTGTTTCTCGCATGCGCGCTATCGAACTCGGAAATGCGAAGAAGCATTGTCAACCTCGTACGAGCGTTTCTCCAATGGAAGATACTCCTGTCGATGCTTGCAGTCGCGGCTTACATCTTCCTCAGTGTGCGGGTCCTGTGGACAGCAGGTCTCTGGATCCCGGCTCTCCTGAAGGACACTGTGTTCTGGTTCTGTGGTACCAGCGTCGCGCTGGTGATGCGCTTCGTGACGGAACCGGATACTGCCAGCATGGGGAGAAGCGTCGTAGCGGAGAGCATTGCAGTCGCCGTGATTGTCGAGTTCATGGTGAACACCTACACGTTCCACCTGGGGGTGGAATTGGTCTTGGTCCCGCTGCTGGTGCTGATCGGCGCGCTCGACGCGTTCACATCCCACGACGATGCATACGCAGGCGCGCGGGGGTGCATTAAGGCTCTGCAGCTGATGATTGGCGTGGTGATCATCGCGTCTGTGGGGATCCGCGTTGTTTCCGATCTACAGGGCCTTGGGTCTCTCGATACCCTCCGAGACATGGCGTTGCCCCCCATCCTTTCACTGCTGTTTATCCCCTGCCTATACGGGCTCGTGTTGGTCTCCAAGTACGAGCAGGTGTTCCTCAGACTGAATATGGGGAGAGACAAGAGTGCCAAGTTGAGGCGGTACGCGCGCCGTCGGATACTTGTGACAGTGGGTCTCAGCCTCGTCAAGGCTGAACGGCTTGTCAGAGACCACTCCGCAGACCTCATGCACGCTCAGCATGAGGCGGACATCGACCGGCTACTGGATGACGTCACCTGACGTGCGGAACCCGGCCACTTGCCCCTCTCCGCCACACCAGGCAGGAATCGCCTCATCCCACGAGGAAATCTGTCTCGCCATGGCCCCCGCCGCCATGCACGTCCTACCACCCCTGGGGAGCGCAGGCAGCACCGATCCGAGCGTTCCGTATCAAGCTGACTAACGCCGCAGCCCGCCAACCATCAAGACCCCCACCGCACCCCGAACTCGCCATCGGCTCCATCGGACTGAAGAGCCCACGCCGATTTCATGTGAGTCAGCGTGCAGATGGGGTTTTTGGTAGGGACAGGAGGCAACTATGCATAAGAAGGGCGAGGTGGTGACTTTTCACGAGGCCGGCCACGCTTTGGCGTATTCGGCACTTGGGCGGGTATAAGGGCTCGGGGTATTGCCACCGAGCGGAGACTGACAGGGAAGCAACTACCAATCCTGCGGCTTCTCAAATTCGCCAACGGCGTCTCTCAGGAGACTGGGGAACTGGCTCGCCTGCAAAACACCTTCCCGAATCTTCTTACAAAAAGCAACCTCTGACACGAGGCTCTTACTCATGCGCTTGTGAGGACACAGGAGGCCAACTTTCTTACCAAGTTGATCTCGGACAATGCGGATTGCGGGAATAAGGTCGGTATCGTTGGATATAACCACTGCTGTCTCGCAATCATCTAAGTGCGCATCATGCAAGAGGTGTACCGCCAGGGCGACATCTGAGCCCTTTTCTTCTGCCTTGATGACCTCCACAAACCCGCTTCCATCCGCCCGGGGCATCCAAATTTTGTGAGATACGAAGCGCCCATAGAAGATCTCGACATTCGGAATGGTAGCCAGTGCCCGTAAATATGTTTGCTGCCTCATCGGTTGGCCTGGGTCTTGGGGAAGGGCTTTGACCTTGGCGGTGAAGTACTTGATGCCATTGATTTGGTCATGCGGCAACAGCAGTTTGCATAACTTGGACAGGTCCAGCCAGCGATAAGGGGTGTTCTTGACCGCACCGTAGTAGAGGTTGAACCCATCAATATAGACATTTGTGGCCATGGCACCAGTCCATACACGCAGAAAGCCTGACTTTCGTCAGGCCTTCGCTTTCCTGGCGCCGAAGCTCCAGGGTGGTTGTTGTGATTATACCCTGTCTTCTTGCGTTGTCAATCCCTCTTGAGCATATCTTGAGCTTGTGGGCGGTGAATGTCATTGTGATGAAAGAATGTGACAATGGTTTCTGAGAACATGAAGCGAACGCACCCGGTGCCCCTCTTCGCCAAACCATGCAGGAATCCCCTCTTCCCCTGAGGAAACCTATCTCGCCATGACTCACGCCGTCATATACGCCCGCGTGTCCAGCAAAGAACAGGAGCAGGAAGGGTACTCCATACCCTCCCAGCTCAGTCTCCTGCGCGGCTACGCCATCGAGCGCGGCTTCACCATCGCCCGCGAGTTCGTTGACGTCGAGACCGCCAAGCACGCCGGACGTCCGGGCTTTGAGCAGATGCTTGCCCACATCGTCTCCGAAGACGCCTGCAACGTGATCCTCGTCGAGAAGACCGATCGTCTCTACCGGAACCTCCGCGACTACGTCACCCTGGACGAGATGAAACCCGAAATCCATTTCGTCAAAGAGAACTTCGTTCTGTCCGACGCATCCCGTTCCACTGAGAAGTTCATGCACGGCATCAAAGTCCTCATGGCGAAGAACTACATTGACAACCTTTCCGAGGAAGCCAGCAAGGGAATGCGAGAGAAGGCCGAACAAGGGACATGGCCCAGCGTTGCTCCACTCGGCTACCGCAATGTGGAGATCGGGGACAAGCGCGGCATCGGCATTGATGCTGACCGGGCCGCCATCATCACGCGCATGTTTGAGTGGTACGGCGCAGGCAACTGTAGCCTGGCAGAGGTCCGCGAACGAGCCATTCATGAAGGGCTGACCACCACGCGTAGCCGCCCACCATCGAAGAGCACCGTGGAACGTATCCTGAAGAACCTCTTCTACGTGGGCATGTTCAGATGGCGGGGCATTCAGGACGACTTTGCAGACTTCCTGCGGAGCGAGCAATGCCTCCAACTGGCTCGAGCAGTCGGCTGATGGGCGCCGCCAGCGCTCAATATTGTCGCAGTTGGCCCATTCTGGACGACATTCGCAACTGGTTTTGCTCCCAGAGCTTCGCCATGCTGGCAAGGCGAATCGCCTAAGCGACGGGCGCATTTTCCGCCATTCGCGTCAGCAGACGCGCAATCACCGATGCAAGCTCCTGGCGCGAGACTGGCTCGCGACCTCGGAACGTACCGTCCGGGTAGCCGGTCATAATGCCAGCATCCTTGACTGCAGCCACAGCCGGCGCAGCCCATTCATCCATATCTGGTACTTCAGGCATAGGTTGCTCTCCCTCCATGATGTATTTCAGAAACAGGTCCCAGGTGAACTGCTCGCCCGGGTCGAGCTTGCGGGATGGATCGAGGTAGGCATGTGTAGTCAGGTACATGCCGATGTCTGGATGCAGCGATCGGTGGTAATTGACTATCTGCGCGGTAATGCGCAGCTGCCAGTCCGAGAACGGATCCCGGCCCGTCTGTGCATTGACGATCTCGATACCATAGGCACGTGAGTTGATGTCCGTGTGCCCCGGATTGCGCAGCTCCATGCCCTGGTAAGCGCACGGGAACCGCACTGTCCGCAGGACATGCCAGGCCTTCTTCTCATCCGCTACGCAACGATGGGCATAGTGCCCGTGCGCGGATTCATTCTCATCAGGCACCAGCCAGTGCCAACTGGCCGTGCCTGCATTGGTGACGCTCATCGCACCTGAAGAGCTGGAGCCGGCGGTGGCATGGATCACTATGGTGTCCACGGGCCCATACTCCCGCCGGTTGTAACTCTTCGATGGCGCGCACCACCACTTGTAGGGCGGCAGCACGAGTTTGCCGCCACCCCACTTGGGAAGTACCACGAACTTACGGAGTGCTCTCATCATTATCACCACTCGTAGACGCCGAACTTGAGGTAGCCGCACGCTTCGATCTTACGACCGTCGTAGTAGCCGCCGAGGCCAAGTCCATCGACGTGGAAGAAGTCCATTGTCGCATCAATGATGCCTACGCCAGTCTGCTCGGAACAGGCAGATGCGCCGATTCCCCACCGGTGAGATTCGACAGCCCATAGTACGTCGGCATAGACTTCACCCCACTCGTAGTCCTCGAGCATGTAACTGCCGCCGAGAATGACGGTATCGGAACCTGTCTTGGTCACGACATCAATTGTCACGTCCGCGGAGGCATTTGAGGCGCAGGCCAGCAGTATCAACAGTATCGCCAGCAGCGCCAGTGCATTTCGTCTCATTTGTTCACCTCCCATCATCGTTGATTGGTGGTCACAAACGACATTGGGGCTACTCCTCGCCTGGACTATCTGGCGTCTCAGCGGTTTCCGCATTGCGTGCTGTCCACCAGGCGTTGTCGCGCTTCATGTCTGCCACCGCATCCTCAATCACTCGGCGAGCACTTTTGGCTGGTACACCATTCGCTACCACCAAGTCCGTCGCGGTATAGAGCTTCTGAGCATTGCTGTCATGCTCATTACTCATCTGCGCGACTGCGGCCACTGCCTGCCTGGCCACCTGCTCGTCGGCATCCAGACCGGCCTTGCGCTTGAGCTGGTCGAGGTACGCCGCCAGCTTCGCAAGCGCGAACGTCACCAGCAGCCCGATAGCCGCCACGATCGCCGGCACCACCACATCGCACACTTGCTGCACTACATCCTGGAGTACACCCATTATGTCCATCACCATCATCCTCTCTACGATCTGTAGTTACGCCTGACATATATGCTGCGCGGGTGGAGGGGCAGTCTCATTGCCGGCGGGAGGACATGAGGGCACCGGCATACACCCGCGCAGAAATCATTGACCTCCTATATTCATCACGTTCGCTATGGCCGGTTTCGCAAACGTCTCAAATAGGATGAGCAGCCCTGCCATAATCGCGGCTACCTGCCATGCGAGTACACCGTTTCGTATTGCCATCTGCTGGACACACTTTTCGAGCGATGACAGACGACCCTTCACCTCAGCAATTTCCTTGTCTTGTGCATCGTTCTGCGCCAGCGCCTTCGCGCCAACGGGACAGTCTCCATTGCCCATGCGATTCTCCAATCTAAGCTACTCGTCAGGTTACCGTAGCTTCTCAAGTACGGCGATCCCGGGCGTCAGATCGTCCGGGGATATGCGCTCGTACGACCGTAGGAGCAAGCCCCATTCGCCTGTATCCAGCAGCTCTGCCAGTACCCGGCGCGCCCCCGTGCGCCCAATGTCGTGCATTGCCATCAGGAAGCCGGGGCGTACCCTCGGCCCGTAGTTATCGACGTCGGCGCGCGCACCCGTGTACGAGTGGTCTCCATCCACGAACAGAAAATGGATCTCGTCGGGCACATTGGCGATGATGGCCGGGTCCGTGGAATCGCCCTTGACGAGTGCCATGCGCGCCCACCGCAGGTTGATCGCGGCTGTGGCGTCTTCCACCATCGAATCGACGCCCACATATGAGTACTCAACTCCACGCCGCGTCAGGTCGTGTGCAATCTCGTTTGCGGTTACGCCCGAGCCGACCCCGATCTCGACCACGCGCACTGGCCCACTGTTATCGGGCAACGCGATATGCCTCTGCGCCGCGACCAGTGCAGCCCACCGAACTACCATCCCCTCGTACAGCGGTGTGTACCTACGCGCCTCCATAGCCAACCTCCCATGTGCCGAATACTGCCCTGATTGCCTCAGTCAGTGCTGGACGGTGCGACAGTACCGGTGTCCGCTGAGTAGGCGCCGGCGGAGCGACCCGCAACTGCAGTGCGAGCTTGAACTCCTGCGTCGGTTCGAGCGCGAGGTAGTCCAGCAGGTCACCCCATGCTGAGTTGTAGTTGGCAACAAGGGACTCGAACCAGAATAGCCGCGCCCCCATCGGCCGCAACCGAGACCATTCGAACTCCGTCAGAATCCGGTACATCTTTGCCAGCTCGCCTTCTGTCGTGTCGGGCGCGTCAATCGCTTCC
>Ga0172381_10003852_pt1 | contig 15708 bp, 15 predicted proteins | sample Leawel6488metaG_FD_119754 | JGI IMG/M metagenome (GOLD analysis project Ga0172381, IMG submission 119754) | Leachate microbial communities from a municipal landfill in Southern Ontario, Canada - Leachate well 64-88 metaG | ecosystem: Engineered > Solid waste > Landfill > Unclassified | place...
ATGGGCTTGCCAGATCTCATGACCCCAGCTCAGTTCCAGGACTATTACGCCCAGAGCCCAGAGGCTGCTACACTGGAACTAGCGAAAGTATTACGGAAGTCGCGTTTGGGGTGAGATTTTACGCCTCCAGTAATGCTCAAGAGAAACTGCTATAATTAATAGTCTATGAATGTCTCGCCAAAACAAGATAAACGATATCACGAAATATTGCCAATTGATCCAGACGAAAAAGTACTGGCCGTTTACAGACATCATGTATTTGCATATATCTTGCCAATGCTAACAGCAGCCTTGGTTGTTTTGGTGCTGATGGGGCTTGCTGTGTTGCTCAGTAGCCAGACAAACTTGAATGGTGAACCGATGATTGCGACAGATTACCAAAAATATGCGTACGGAACCGCACTTGTGCTTTCTATAGCAACCATTACCTTTACATTTGTGCCGGTGTGGTTACGGCTTCAGGAGCATATAGTGCTGACAGACGAAGCTATTCTACAGATGCTACAGCCTGCATTATTCGCTAGCAAAGTATCACAGACTAGCCTGGACCATATTGCGGATGTTTCTGTTCGCCAAGATTTTCTAGGAACTATCATGGGGTATGGGAAACTTACCGTCGAAACGCCCGGGGAACAAAATAATTACGAGTACATGTACTTGCCCAACCCAAGAGAAGCTGCCCGCGAGATTATTGAAACCCAAGAGAATTTTGTAGCTGCGCTACAAAGCGGAAACCTACCATCGAAGTTTGGAACCAATGCCTCAAATAGAACCACGTCTCAGCCAAAGAGTGTATCCGTTGACACAGAAGAATATCGTGCCTTCCAACAATTTCAGCAACAACAAGAAGAATCAGACGACAACCATACTCCAGCACAACCCCCCAGTGATACGTCCGCTTAAGCTACTTATTCCTGGAACGGGTTCTGTCGCGCCTCATTGAAAAGTGTCTGCACGCGTACACTGTTATCTTGCAAACCCTGTAGCTTTTGCACGGTACTCTCTGGGATTTTCGGTAGCTGTACATTTTGCTGAGCGCTTGCCACATCGGCGGTACTCGGCGGCGCGGTGCTGAGTACGTTAATACGCCACACGATGTAGCCGTACAGGCTAGTCAGCAGCAGAAAGAACACAAAGTTCCTATAGGCATTCAATGTTCGAAACCATTTATGGAAAGATTCTAGAATAGTGTGTAAATCAAGATTTGAATTCATGGCTTTATGTACTCGTTGACCGTTAAGGTAAAGGAAATATTTTGTGGGGTTTTGCTATCTGGCTGAATATTGATGGCGGTTACCTGCGAAGTGCGTCGGTTGTTCTCTAGCTTTTGAAGGAAAGTGATGAATTGTGAGTATGGGATGGCGCTTGAGGTGTCTTGTGTGATGGTGATTGGAAGCAAATAAACTCCCGGTATACCAGTTACGGCGGTTACTTGTGTGATACTACTGGAGCCTGGGCTGCCCAATGTTGATGCTGGAAAAGTAATTGAACTCAGTTTTGCAATTTTGCTCTCGTTCGCTATTTTTACAATCTCGCTGACCGTTTGAGCTTGATCCTTGTCTTGTGGAACCACTGATTGTGCAATTGTATTCAAGTCTGAGTATTTTGCGATATCTGCCTTGTCCTTTTTGATGACATCCTGGAGATCGGAAGTTACTTGGCTTTCTGCCTTAAGTTTGCTGAGCTGCACTGATTTATTAGTAAGTATCCTGTTCGCTATCATACCAGAACCAAACAACGCGATAGCAAGCATAGCCGTAGCCGCAATTAGCAGGTAGTTTAGCTTCTTTGTGTCCATTATTTGCCCGCCTTGTTGTTAATGAACATATATGAGCTATTGGCCGAAAATAGTGCTCGTAATTCAATTGAGCAAGGGTACGATGTGGTACCTGAACAGTTGATGCTAACGATATCAGCTTTGCTGAATAGCTGGTTATTCGGGTCGGTTAAGTTGACCTGAATTTGAGTGGCTGCGCTATAACTTTTGGCATCTGCGGTTATGTCTATGGCACCCTGTGCCTGAGAAATTGATAGGCCGGTCAGGTTTGTGTTACCGGGCATTAGGGTAGTCAACTGCTGTAGTAGCTCCGAGAATAGCACCTGTTTAGACAGTACCTGTACGGCCAGATTTAGGTTGTTTGATATCTCTTTCACTTGATTCTGCACTGCGGTAAGGTCTTGGGCCGCTAGTTGCTGGTTTGATGTAGCAATCTGATTTTTGTAGCTACTCGCTGTTTGGTTAAGATACAAGTACCCAAATGCGGTGATTATACCAGCTCCAGCGATACCAATTGCGAACACAATCATCCAGTGCACAAGATGTCGGTTCACTCGACCGTATCGGTAGGCCTGCTTAATATCCGGAGGCAATAGATTAATCATTAAAATACCTCGTTGGGTGCTATTGAACTAAGCCCGGCGACGGTCACGTATGACATGCGATCACCGATGCTGATAGGCTGTAGGTTTCCAAAATCAATAAAATTCGTGGGGTCAAAGGCACGCACTGGCATGCGCAGTGAGTTTGTGAGATAGTCCGTCAGGCCTGGCATATTCGCCCCCCCGCCTGTAATGACAATCTGTGCTATCTTACGTTTACTCTTAGAGCGTTCTTCGTAATAGCGAATACTACGCTGTATTTCTTTGAGGAGCACGCTAAGGTTGGGCTCAAGAGCTTTCTCTATCTGCTTTTGCTTTTTACTATAACCTAACCCGTATTTGGTCTTGATGATTGTTGCTTCACGCTTCGTGACATCAAGAGCCTCGGAGATGAGGTTTGTTATCTCCTCGCCCCCACAAGCCGCAGTACCGCTTACTATCGGATTTTTGTCGAACACTGTAATATCGGCGCTTTCACTGCCAAAGTTCACGAGAACACTAGGCAGGTCACTCTGACTATCTAGCGAGAATAAATTTGCGTCGGCTCCACTTGAAGTTTGGATAACAATAGTCTCAAGCCCAAGCAGACGACAAAGCGTAATGTATGAATCAACAATCCTACGAGGCATCGCCACGATAAATGTAGCCCATTTGTCTTTGCCGGTCTGTATGGAGCTGTAGTCAACATATAAACTTTCTACTGCAGCTGGAACGTATTGCTCCACCTCAGTGTCGATTGTTTGTGCAAGTTCCTTTTCACTTAAGGTGGGCAGTTCTATTGACCGAGTAAAAGCTCGAGATATTGGAAGGGCAATCGCAACACGGTTTGTCGTAATGTCACCGACAAGACTATGTTTGAAGAGTTTCTGAATCGCTCGGGCAAGTTCCTCTGGCTTAGTGATAACGCCGTTATCCATGGCACTCGAGTCGAACGTGATTTCACCATAGCCAACAACTCTTAACTTTTGCTTGCTTGGCTGCAGTTGCAATACTCGGACGATGCCGTGCCCAATATCAAGGCCAAAGAGTGGCTTGTCCTCATAAGTATACGGTACGAAAGTTGTTTTTTTCATGCTGCCCATCTTAAGCATTAGCAATTCTACTACGAATAGCATAGCACAGAGAGGAGTTTTCGTGTAGATATTCGGGCCCTGTTTCCGGCTGTGCTTATATGAGATATACTGAGGGTATAATGACAAAACGCAGGGCGGGCGAAGCGGGTTTTACGCTTGTGGAATTGACGGTTGCAATGGTGGTAATCAGTATCGTTGTGGTTTCGTTTTTCGGGCTGTTCATTTCGCTAGTACACAGTACTGTTATCGCAAAGCGTAGGGCGGTAGCGCTTACACTTGCCACAAATCAGATGGAATATCTAAAATCTCTCCCATACGACAGTCTTGCTGTGCAAGGGGGAAGTATAGTTGCGGCCACCACATTACCGGCTACGACAGTTAAAACAGTAAACGGGGTGAAGTACACCGTTACGATGAGCATCAGCTACGTCGATGATGCCTACGATGGCTGCGGTAATTATCCAGATCTTGCTACCAAAGAAGTGTATTGTAGAAATTACCCACCGCCAAGTGGGGCACCATCACTCGACGCCAACCCGGCCGACTATAAAGTCGCAAATGTGACGGTTACTGACTCATCTAATGCTCGCTTGGCTTCAGTTGATACGCAGATATCTGCACGTGTGTCAGAGACTGCCAGCACGACAGGCGCGCTTTTCGTGACGGTTATAGATCCGAGCGGCGCCCCTGTTTCGGGTGCGACAGTTACGGTAACGAACACGACAACTGTGCCACAAGTGACCGTAGGCGATTCAACGGACAGTAATGGCATGTCTATCTTCTATGGTTTACCTCCAGATACTGGGGCTGATTACAATATTACAGCTACAAAAAGCGGCTACTCAAGTCTGTCTACCATGTCGGCGAGCGGATCGCTGCAGCCGACGTATGCCAAACAGGCTATCCTTACGCAACAGGCTTCATACGTAACGCTCAAGATTGGACAGATGGGCGCAAATAGCCTTATGATTGAGGCGACTAACACCGCGGGGACACCCATAGCGGGGATGAAAATCTACGTAAAAGGTGGCTACAAAAAGTACACACTTACAAGCGATACAAGCTATTATTTCGATAACTATTCACCATCAGACGTTCGCCCAACAACAGACAGTATCGGGCTTGCAGCTATACAAAACCTGCCACCAATCAACAGCTACATATTCTGCGGCGACGATGGCTCGCTGCGCTGTGCTGTCGGTTCCGTGACGTATTATCTGGCGGCAGCATTGCCGTATGGCGGTGGGAGTTCGTTGGGACCCATCGCGGTGCCTTCGTATGATGCCTCTAGCCCCCCGTCCATAACCTACGACTATGGAGGGTTGCAGTACCTCCAAAAGGTACGACTTATGCTCACGACTAATGCAAATACGCCGAGAGTGTTTACTATGGACCCTAAGAGCGTCAGTTTATCGGGGGGCAACTTGAATGCTGTGGACATAACCATTAACGGAAAAAACTTGTCTGGTGCAAGTGCCTCGTTCACGCAAGGAACAACAACTTTTTCTGGTACAGGCTGCTCAACAAGTGAAACCCAAATATCGTGCACTTATGATTTAAGCACCGCCGTACAGGGCCAACTACAGTTAACTGTGACAAACAGCGCTGGCTCGCTAATCTTACCCACGACGCCACTCGGAGGATTTGATGTTCAACCCTAACATCACTGCCAATAAGACTTCTTTGTCTACCCCAGGGCAAGGTGGTTTTACGCTTGTTGAGCTGCTTGTCTCGATTGTCTTGATATCCACTATCGGTACAACGTTCCTAGTCTTTTTTAAGAGTAGCCTGTTCAACTATCTAGATTTACAAAAAGACGCTACCAGTTTCACTCAACTCGATACTCAAGTAGCTCGTGTAAGTAATGTGCTGCGTAGCACGATCGATATTGTCTCCGCTGATGCGAATGATCTTGTGGTCTATGCGTATTTCTATCCATCAGACACGTATGTATCACTACTGCACTACTACGTGGTTTCCTCGAATGGGACGAAGCAGCTTAAGGCTGATTTAACACCTATGGATGCCAATCCTCCAATCGGAAACCCAATCGTAGCGCAACAACGTACATTTGTAGTAATCGATAATCTATACCAACCTAGCGGCACGAGCATGTTTAATTATCTGAGCGCTACGGATGTAACGTTAGGCTTGCCTATTACCGACCTTCAGACCATCAAGGGCATTCGTGTCAATCTTGCAAGTCAGACGGCATCGGGCGGCAACCAAGCTATTAATGTGCAAGTTTCCCTGAGGAACAGGAAGACCAATCTATGAGAATATACCAACTATCACTTACGACCGCTCGACGACATGCACAAAAAGGGTATATTTTGCCCTCAGTGCTCATCTTTATTGTTACGGCGGGTATACTGGCTGCTGCCGTATTAACGGTGATAATGAATAATTTCTTTGTGGTTAGTAATAACGTCCAGAGCCAGCAATCATTTAATATTGCCGAGGCGGGTATTAACTACTACCTATGGCACCTGGCTCACAGTGGTGCCGATTACAAAGATGGCACAGGGGCACCAGCAACGCAAGACGCAACTCTCGGTTATGGTCCGTATGTCCACGATTATGTAGGAAGTGATGCAACTAAACAGGGGACGTTTACACTCTGGATTAAACCGCAAGGGCAGGGATCAACCGTCGTTACGGTACGATCTATTGGTCAGGCGAAAGACAGCTCAATCAAGCGTACAGTTGATGCCAAAATTGGCGCAACCTCATTTGCAAGCTATGGCTTGGTGTCGGATGTTGAGTTTTGGTTTGGTAGCAACGAATCGGCTAATGGGCCGGTATTCTCGAACCAGGGCGTACATATGGATGGGCCAAGCAGTGATACTGTTGGGAGCGCTAATGCGACCTATGTTCCCCAATCAAGCTATGGTGGCGATGGTTCGGCAAAGCCAGGCGTGTGGTGTAGTACGTCGGTATTGTCACCCAACTGTACGACGCGTGATAAGACAAACTGGCTGTATCCTCAACCCAGTGTTGACTTTAACCAAGTATCGGCCAGCCTATGTACCATGAAAAAGACAGCGTTCGCCGATGCCGCTGCTACGCAATCGCTCGCTACACAAAGCAATGCCTGTAGCCAAGTTCCTACCACCAGAACCAACGCATATATACCAAGAAACGGCACCACATTTAGTAGCACGGCGGGCTACCTAATAGAGCTGAACTCTAGCGGTACGTATAACTTATATAGGGTGAACGGAGAGAATGATAGAAACACTCCATACACCTCTGCCCTTACTCGCCAAACGGTAGCAACAGGAATTAGTCTACCGCCATCAGGAGTTATCTTTGTCGAAGACAATGTGTGGGTACGAACAAACCCAACCTTCCATGGACGCGTCACCATTGCATCTGGTAGGCTGGCCTCGAGCTCTCAAACAACAGATATAAACATTGCCGATGATGTGCTTTATTCAACAAAAAATGGCAGCGATGCGATTGGTTTAGTGGCTGAGGGAAATGTATATGTTGCGCCGTATGCGCCACCAGCCTCGGGCTCATTTAACTTTGAGGTTGATGCCGCAGCATTATCTCAGTCAGGATCGGTAAAGTACCCATCAACGTACAAGACTAGCACAAGCCGCTGTACTCGTGGATGGACGAGCGTCAATCAGACCTTTACATTCTATGGATCTGTAGCCACGCGCCAATACTGGACCTGGAATACACAGTGGGGAAATAACAGCTGTGGTGACGCCGCCTACGACAGCGCCGCACACAGCTACATCTCTGGGATCGAGCATACGTCCACAGACTATGATTACAATTTATTGTATGCCCCACCCCCAAGTTATCCAGTTACTGGAGGCTACAATATATTGAGCTGGCGCGAAGTACTAACTAAGCCATAAAGGCGGCTTGCTTTGTGACTGCGGCACAGGTACTAGTCGAGCCATATTATGTGCTTGGCTCAGGGTGCGCCTTCTAAACACACCTGTAATGATAATGTTAGTCCAAAACATGGACGCTCATCTACTGCGTCATATACTAAGAGAGGCCCGCTTGGGCCTCTCTTAGTATTAATGCGGAGCTACTAGTATTCTAGTTGCTCTTCTTTACGTAGTTGCCGCCGCCCTCTTGTTGCGCCGTCAAAGTAAAGCTCGTACAACCGTTATCTACCGGAGATCCACCCGTAATGGTGGTTGCGGTAGTATTCGTACAGCCAGTACCTTCTGCGACATAGCTATACTGTGCCGCTCCTACTGTAGCGCCAATGGTAGCACCAGTGGCTTGCTTAGGATCGCGCAAAGCCTCGGGGTCTAAGCCCTTCAGAAATACGGGCACAAAACCAGTGGTTGCAGTCTGACTTTCCAAGTCTGCCAGTGTCGGGTAGAACCCGTACTGAGCATAAAATGCTTCGACATGGCTATCGACGGCATTAATATCAGTTTGCCGCTGACTGTTACGTGCTTTTTGTTGGATACCCGTGAACGTCACAATTACTAACGTCGCTAGAATACCGATAACGACGATAACGATCAAAAGCTCAACTATTGTGAAACCTTTGCTCTTATTTTTTAGTGAGACCATAGAAGCCCACCCTCCTTATGATAATGTTTTTGCATATTACTTAACGGTTACCCGTAAGTCTGTAAATGATTATAACCATAAGCAGGGTAAGGTCAAGTCATTTTAGGGATTAACAGCGCAAGCTGGCTTATTATCCACCGACGTTATTGCTTAGACTTGCAATTGGCCCCATCACACTTGCAGCTATAAGTCCCACCCCCGCTCCGAGGAATACAATCATCACCGGTTCGATAATAGCAGCAAGACTATCGATGGCGGTCGCCACTTCCTCTTCGTAAAAGTCAGCAACTTTCAAAAGTACGGTATCTGTTGTGCCTGTTTCTTCACCGACAGCAAGCATTTGCGAGACGATTCTAGGAAAATGCGGGCTGGCTGCGAGGACTTCAGAAAGCTGCTTGCCGTTCTTGACCTGTACAGCAGCATCTGACAGCTCTTTTTCGATGACCTTATTACCAATAGCTCCACCGGTTACTGCGAGGGCGTCCAGCACGCCGACACCAGCAGACATAAGAGAAGCGAACGTGCGGGAAAACCTGGCTATTGCTACCTTGGTAATGATAGTTCGTACCACCGGTGTACGTAGCATAAGCGAGTGAAACTGGTACTTTCCCTTTGGTGTTTTTATGTAGCGCCGAACAAGCCATATAACTGCGACTGTTGCCGGAATAATGATGTATGCATATTGTCGGCTAAAGTGGCTGAGGTCAAGCAAAACCTGAGTGTATATGGGCAGCTTAGCGTCTGGCCCGCCTAAATCGGTTAGTATCTTTGCGATCTTCGGCATCAAGAAGAACATAATGCCAAAGAAAGCGGCTACGGTGATAACAAGAATCACCATGGGGTATGTCATCGCACCCTTGACACGTTTTTTTATACTGGCATTTTGTTCAACCTGCAGAGCAAGCCGTTTTAGGATTTCATCGAGAATACCGCCCTCTTCACCAGCTCGAACCATGTTGACGTACACGTCGTCAAAAACATTCGGAAATTTTGCAAAAGCATCTCCGAGCTGTGTACCACCCTCAATATCCTTCGTGACTGCCACTATAACACCCCTGAAGTAAGAGTTGTCGGAACTGTCCTGGAGTGTGGCAAGGCCACGCGCGATTGGTACCCCGGCAGAAATCATAGTAGAGAGCTGCCTTGTAAATATGACCATATCACTTGTTTTTACTCGTTTTCCAAAACCGAACGAGCGTTTTTTTCCACCGCCCTCAGTTAGGAGTAAGGGATGAAGGCCTTGATGCTCAAGACTTGCCATGGCAGCGTCTCGATTTGCCGCTTCAATAACACCGGAGACGTTTACATTATCTTTGCGAAGGGCTTTGTAGCTAAATTGCATAGAGTTCTCGCTACGCTTTCTCTGCTGTTACACGCATAATTTCTTCTATTGAAGTTTGACCGCGAAGCGCCTTTACGAGGCCATCAATTTGCATGGTAATCATACCGTCTTCGGTTGCCTGAGTTTGTAGCTTCTCGCTTGTTGCATTGGAGACGATGAGTTGTTGGATAGTTCCAGTGTTACGCAGGACCTCGTAAATGCCCATGCGGCCTCGATATCCGGTGTGATTACAGTTATCGCATCCATCTTCATACGCTCTCCAGAGTCGTAGTATTGAGCTTTGGCTTGTGCTGAGCTTTGCTGTGTCGCGCTTGTTGGTTCGACTTTGATTTGTCGCACCAATCCCGGCCTCTAGAGCTGATCTCTCAAGCTCGTTCAACTGTTGCATGGCACCGTTGTCTTTAAGCTGGAAAACCTTATTGAGCTCGGCAATGCGCGCTGCATCGGGCGTATAATCCTCTCGGCAATCGGGGCAGAGTCGACGCACAAGTCGCTGTCCGATAACGACTCGCACCGTGCTTGCTATAAGGAACGGCTCGATATTCATGTCAAGCAAGCGGGGTAGGCAAGTTGCGGCATTGTTGGTGTGGAGTGTACTGAACACTAGGTGGCCCGTGAGCGCTGCCTGTACGGCGAGATCGGCTGTTTCGCTATCACGAATTTCCCCTACCATTATGATATTTGGGTCTTGTCGGAGTAGGGCACGCAGGCCGCTAGTAAAGGTCATGCCCGCCAGTGGGTTTACCTGTGTCTGGTTTGCGCCAACAACGCGATATTCCACCGGGTCTTCAACTGTGCTGATGTTTACACCAGGGTTATTTAGCATACTGAGCACACTAAACAGGCTGGTTGATTTACCTGAACCGGTTGGCCCCGTGACCAGAACCATACCGTGTGGCTGCACTATTGCCTGCTGAACAGCCTTGAGCGAGTAGCCCCAATAACCAAGCTCCTCAAGGGTAGCAGGGCGGCTTGATTCATCCAAAATACGCATAACGACCTTTTCGCCATCAACAATCGGCAGAGTAGAGACGCGCAGCGCGTATACGTGATTACTGACGACAATCTTGAAGCGGCCGTCTTGTGGTGCTCGGTGTTCGTCTATTTTAAGATTTGCAAGAATTTTTATGCGAGACACGAGTGCGCCCAGCACTTTGCGCGGTAGCTTATTGACTTCGCGAAGGATGCCATCAACACGGTATCGTACAACCACAAAGTTTTCGCGCGGCTCAATATGAACGTCACTTGCGCCGTTGCGCACCCCATAATCAATAATAAGATTTACTGTCTGCGCAATCGGTGAGTCTTCCGCAACATCAGCCTTATCAATTACTTCATCGGAATCGTCTTTTTCCTGGATCGCAATGACTTTCTCGAGCTCAGTGCCGACGCTGCTACCATCACCATCGTATTGATCAAGCGCCGCCTGAACATTGCTGGCTGTGGTGATGTGGATGCGCACAGGCTTTCCCAGCTGCTTCTGCAGGAAGCTTATAGCTGGTACATCGTCTGGGTCTTCCATGGCGACAAAAACCGTACCATCTTGGTCAACATCAAAAGCAATTGCACGGTACTGACGTGCGGTACGCTCCGGAATTAGCCCCAGTACATCCTTATGGATCTCGCGAGCATTAAATTCCACGAAAGGTACGTCAATCTCTTCCGAGTAGAGTTTTGTGAGCTCCTTTTCGCTAAGCGTGTTTGTGCTCACCACAATATCTTGTAGTGGTTTTTTCTCACTTTTTTCTTGTTTATGGAGAGACTCAAGTTGTGCAGCCGTAAATTTACCGGTAGCCGTCAGCAGCTTCTCCACCAAACTATCTGATACACGCATTGCCTAGATTATATCGCAAAAACCACAAGCGCCATAGCAAATCCCTTGCTCGTTGTAAAATTGTGAGGACTGTCCTTTTGACTATTGAAGGAATATAATTTTGCGTATGCCACGCAGAAACGTTCTCCGCCTGGATGCGCCCGAAAGCTATTACCATGTGTACGCTCGTGGCAATAGTCGCCATCGTATTTTTTTGGACGAGCATGACTACATCACTTTCCTTAACCTGCTTGAGCGGTATTTATCTCCCGAAGAGGCAAAGAACTCGTATGGTATCTCCTATCCAAATTTTTATAATCGAGTCGACCTGTTGGCGTACTGCCTAATGCCGAATCACTTTCATCTGTTGGTGTATCAGCGGCAGCCCAGGGATCTAACGTCTCTCATGCAGAGTGTCATGACGAGCTATAGCCGTTACTTCAATACTAAGTACAAACGGTCTGGTTCGCTTTTTGAGTCACGCTACCGTGCATCTCTTATCGTAGATGACATGTATCTCGAACACATCACTCGCTATATTCATTTGAATCCAAGGTCTTGGCGGGACTATGAGTACTCAAGCTTGCCGTATTATTTGCAACGCGATGAGGTGTCTTGGGTTCGACCAGAACGCATACTTTCATTATTCGAAAGCCCATCCGCCTACGAGAACTTTGTTATGGACTACGAGGAAAACAAGAAGATGCTAGACATCCTAAAGAAGGAATTAGCCAGCGAATCGTGAGTAAAAACTAAATTGTGAGGACTGTCCTCTCAATTTGTATTTGTATTTGTATTTGATAATAACTTGGCGTAGCTTGAAGCTACAACATTAGTTTAGATTCAGGTCACCGTCGAGGTGGCCGTAGACGAAAGGACGATAGCAGAATGGCAAAAGCAACAGACAAAGTAGATAACACTAAAGACGGAGCAATTGAAGGGGAGGGCAAAGCAAAGGCGCTAGGATTGGCGCTCGAGACTATAGAAAAGCAATTCGGCAAAGGCTCTATTATGAAACTTGGCGAGAATCACACTATAGATGTCGAGTGTACCCCATCGGGGAGCTTATCTCTCGATTTAGCACTTGGCGGCGGTATTCCGCGGGGTCGAATCGTTGAAATTTACGGTCCAGAATCAAGCGGTAAGACAACACTTAGCCTGCACGCAATTGCAGAGGTGCAAAAACGAGGAGGTACAGCAGCATTTATCGATGCCGAGCACGCACTAGACCCTGCCTACGCGAAGCGCATCGGCGTGGATATCGAGAATCTACTTCTAAGCCAGCCTGATAATGGCGAACAGGCACTAGAAATTACCGAAACGCTTGTGCGCTCGAACGCAGTGGATCTAATCGTAGTTGACTCTGTAGCTGCGCTCGTACCACGCGCCGAGATTGAGGGCGACATGGGCGATAGTCACATGGGCCTGCAAGCGCGACTTATGAGCCAAGCGCTTCGTAAGCTTACTGGTGTAATCAGCCGCAGTAAAACCACAGTCATATTCATTAACCAAATTCGTATGAAGATTGGTGTGATGTTTGGCAACCCGGAGACTACGACTGGTGGCAACGCGCTCAAGTTCTACGCCAGTGTACGTATGGACATCCGCCGTATTTCACAGATTAAGGCAGGCGATAGCGCTATTGGAAACCGAGCTCGTGTGAAGGTGGTGAAAAACAAGATTGCACCCCCTTTCCGTGAGGCCGAGTTTGACATCATGTTCAACCAGGGCATATCCAAATCTGGCGATATTCTTGACCTTGCCGTTACATACAATATTGTCGAGAAAGCTGGCGCATGGTTTGCATATGATGGAAACAAAATTGGCCAGGGGCGAGAAGCCTCAAAGGCGTATCTAGAAGAAAATCCGAAAGTTCAAGACGAAATAGCTAAAAAAGTCCGCGAAGCCGCCACGAAAGAATAGGCATGAGAGAGATGCTCGTACAAGTTACTGAAGAGAACGACAGGCCCATACGGGGCGCAACAAGGCAGGATATATGGAACGTTGGGTAAGCCATGAAGAACTGGCGGACGTAGTCACCAATCATCCCGACACTGTATCTGACGGTTCGCGTGAAGCCTACGAAATCATGTATAAGCCATGAAAATCACGGCGATTAAGACGCAGGTGAAACGTGAAGGGCGATATTCGATATTTGTCGATGACAGGTACGCCTTTAGCTTGAGTGCGGATGGACTACTTGGTGCTGGCCTTGTGAATGGTCAAGAACTGAGCGACGCAGACATACAGGCGTACAAAAGACTTTCAAGTGACGATAAAGCGTATGGCCTGACGCTCGATTACGTTGTGCGGCGTATGCGTAGCGTAGGGGAGTTGCAAGATTATTTTCGGCGCAAAAAGTACGAACCGGAGCTGGCAGAGCAAATCATTGCAAAGCTCACACGCGGTGGGTATGTAGACGATGCAGAGTTTGCGCGCCGCTGGGTTGAAAATCGTCGCTTATTCAAAGCAACGAGTTCCCGGCGTCTGCAACTCGAACTGCAGCAAAAAAAAGTAAGCAGCGATACCATTCAAGCGGTACTCGCAGAGGATGAGACGGACGAGCGCAAGGTGCTGCGTGAACTTGTTACCAAAAAGCGCAAGCAGAGCCGTTACCAAGATGACCAAAAGCTCATAGCCTATCTTGCCCGCCAGGGCTTCAACTACGACGACATAAAGTCAGTCCTTGAAGACGAAGAAGCCTAAGCCACAGCTCCCGCACGGACGGCACCACCGTCGAGCGGGTCGTTGACAATAATCTTCTTATCGGTGATTTCGTTAATCTGACCGCGCTCAATACCAAGGTTGCCGCGGGTAAGTCCTTTGAGTAGACCCTGTGATACGTATAGCTTCTGGATATACATTGTTTCAATTTCTGTTGCGAAATCAGTAACCTTACCAAGCCTTTGCTTACTAAGGGTCACAACTTGCTTACCGAGCAGATCAAAACCAAGCTCCATAATGTCTTTGAGCCGCACTAAGTCTTCGGGCTCGGCCAACACGTCGTGCTCATTAATGACGATACCTTGTGGAATGACATCTCGTATATCTTGGTAAAGAAGCACAAGCTCATGATGCTTAAAGCGCTCGGTGCAGTAGAAGCCCTCAATCTTCAGATTGTTTGGGTTGATGATAGCGCTGGTGGTTACCGCCACTTGTTGACCTGTGCGCAAACTCATGACAGGTCGGTTTAGTAGGCTCTCGCTAAGCTTAAGCATGAGTATAGTATAGCGCGACTTATAAGGATGTTTGGCGAGAAGTAGATTGCATGCCTGTTGTGAAAAAGAAACATTTTTTATTGTGCTACTGCTTGCAGCTACTCAAAACCTGGCGTTAAACTGAGAATAATTATGAAAGGCCGCAGACTAATCATGCGGGTGGGGTTGGTTATTTTGTTATGCTGCGCTCCGTATACGGCGTATGCAGATACGGTATTACCAGTGCCGCCACTTCTCATACGGGAGATCAAAATAACGGGTGATGAGCTAGTAGTACTTCAGGCTACGCAGGATATCTCAGACTTGAGTGCTTATTGGGTGGGCTATGCCAGCACAGACACTGCCGACTCGGGCACTATCGTACCAAACCAACAATTGCCAACGTATGCACTTGAATCTGGGCAAGCAGTGGTAATGACAAGTGCCGGTGCGGAAGTCTGCGACGCAGTACTCATGACAAAACTTTCGACGAGTTTGAGCGACACAAAAGGCACATTTGTACTACGCAAGCTCGAAAGCAAGGGTTTGACGAGTACGTTTACAACTATCGACAGCGTGAACTGGGCAAAGCCGAGTGCGACGGGTACGACGACTGCCCAACTAGATCTTCGCAAAGAAACGACCAGCATGACGTATCCAATTTGGTATCATGACCCAACATTCATAAATCCTTGGCGGGTCGGTACTATGCTAGACTGCACGATTACACTGGCCGTACAAACAGAAACTGCAGCGGCTGAAACTATTGTCTGGACGCGTAGCGCCGTTGAGCCGCCAGCTATTATCGAGGAAAGTGCGGCAGAAGGCGCAGGAAACGGTATGGGGGCGAACGTGAACCTGAACGTTGGATTAGCGCCTCCACTTATTACAGAGTTACTTCCGAATCCAATGGGCACGGGCACAGATGCGACGGACGAGTTCATCGAGTTGTACAACTCGAACGACACTACCTTCGTGCTCGATGGGTTCACGTTGCAGACTGGCCTAAGCACGACACATTCTTGGCTCATACCATCGGGCATCACTATCCCAGCTAAGGGCTACAAGGTGTTCTATGCCAGTGAATCGGGGCTAAGCATGAGTAACACTAGCGGCCAAGCAACGCTCTTTGACGTAAGTGGGACCCAGGTAGCACAGTCCGACCCGTACGATTCGGCAGCAGATGGACAGGCGTGGGCGCTTGCAAACGGCAATTGGTATTGGACTACCAAACCAACACCCGCCACCACAAACAACATAGCAGCACCAATTGTTAAATCGGCAACTGCGGCCAAAAAGGTTACAACAAATAAAGCAGCAGTCAAAAGTGCAGCTACCAAAACCGCCACC
>Ga0172381_10003853_pt1 | contig 15708 bp, 25 predicted proteins | sample Leawel6488metaG_FD_119754 | JGI IMG/M metagenome (GOLD analysis project Ga0172381, IMG submission 119754) | Leachate microbial communities from a municipal landfill in Southern Ontario, Canada - Leachate well 64-88 metaG | ecosystem: Engineered > Solid waste > Landfill > Unclassified | place...
CTTAAAAAACATCAACATATTAAGCTCCCTCTATCTTTTGACTTACTCCAGTGACAAAACAACATTACCCTTAATTGAGATTCGTCTCTCAATAGTGTCTCCAGCCTTTATTTTTATCTGGGGAGCAAATGAAAAAGATTGCTCAACCATAGAAGATAAGACCAAAGTTTTGTCTGGTGACAGATTGCGTACTCCTATGATCTGATGAACAACAACAGAACTCTCTTTATCAGTCATTGTCTACACTCCTTCTATCTTTTTGATTTCAGTTTCCGCTGGGTCTATTATAGGCGATCTATCGTGCATAGAATCCCAGTCCAAGCTAACCTTTGTCACGCTCTTCTCCGCCGCGTAGGCCCCCAGGTGCTTCATTCCCATGTCTATGACGCTAGCCTTGGGAACCAGTTTCACCTTTATCTTTTGGCTATAAGGAGTGCCATCCTCATCCAACTGTTGAGTCACCTCAAAGCCATCTATTATAGACCTTAATTCAGGAGGAATATCACGCAGACTTGTCACTACGAATCCCTCTGAATTCTCCATTCCAATAGGGTCACGGAACAGCCCCTTAGCCAACTCCATCAAGACTGTCTCTCTGGTTATTTCCAGCTTCCTCTCATCCTTCTTTTTGATCTTAGTAAGGGCAGCAACCACTAATGAATTCTTCAACAACCGACAGCTCATCACAGCTGCTATCTTCTCACTGTAGCCAGCATTGATGGCAGCCTGTCTTCCGTTGCCAATCGTCGCATATTCAACGACAAATCGTTCCTGTCTTGTCGTCAAAGCATCACTCTTTGACTGCTTTCTCTTCATTATCTTCCATTAACCTTCCAAGACTATTTATTACACCGTGAGATTATAGTTGATGAATCATACATTTAGCCCATCAGTTCGTTTTTCGGTCATGGTTTCTCCTATTGTGTATTCACCTAAAAATTACCCACATTACAACTATCTAAAGAAGTATTTGGGAAATCATCAACGAGATGGGAAATGAATCGTCTTTCATTATCTTTTCCTTTCAAACTTCCCCGACCGGCTATCTGGGCGGGGTCTGTCGCTCGCATCAGACTATTCCAGAGCATCGCATGGTTTAGAAGAATCATTACCAATGAATTCTTCAAAAACTATTGCAGCAAGAACAACCTCATTTGGAGTGGTTTTGCTGTCATGGTGGTGCTCATAGAAAGAGAGCGCGAGCTCAAGACAGCGGATTTTTTCTGACATGATTAAATTTCTCCACAAAAATAATAAAAATAAACACATTTTCCCTAAGACATTGATTATCTGTCGTTCATCTGACTTTGCGTTGCGTTTACATGGCACACCTCCTTAGCCGCATGGGCTGTTAAACAAGCGGTGATTCTTCCGTCGTCAATAAAACTTTCCCCGGCAGGATTCGGACCTGCAATGATGGACCCATTCATGAAATGGCATCGTTTTTCCAATTAAACTACGGGGACGCTATACGGGCATCTCACCCGCTCGCCGCAACTCCAGTGTCAGACCGTGCGGTCGGCACCACCATAGAATCACCGTCTCGCTCGTTATTCAATGCCTCAATAAAATTTTCGCAAGCATCACACATGATCTTTTTCTTTCGTTGGTTAAAAGCGGCGGGCCGGAAAAATATAAACTTCCAGGCGGATTACTGATTTTGAGTCAGGTGCCTCTCACAGGCTTACCGGCCTAAGCCGCCGCCGCTTGTTTCACCTTACTGTTTATTTGTGCCCTCAACTCCACGCAACATCCGATCCCGCGTCCGCTTTTGCAGCCACATCATCGCTTCCTGGATTTTGGTCAAAGCCAAAGCGTTCTCTTGGCAAGCATACTGACCAGACTGGAAACCTGACAATCGATCCTCCACGATAGCCAACAAGGCCTCATTGCTGATCCCGTTAATGCCTGCCTCTTGGATGGGGCCGTTTTGAAACTCAACCACGCATGTTCGCAAATACCCATTATTATCTGGGTCATAAACAATACGGTATACATGGCAAGCATTGCCTTGCCCTGGCTCATCCACTACCTCGATTTGCAGAGCTTCGTTCAGCCCATTAACCTTATGACTCGTTAATTGTCTCATTTCATTCCTCATTTCGTAAGTTAAAAATTAAAGTAACAGGTGTTTGTTTTACTGCTTGAACCTTTCGTCGTGCTTATCTCGCAAGCAGCAATGCTTGAACTTCTTCCCGCTGCCGCAAGGACAGTCATCATTGCGACCGACCCGCGGTGGCTTCCACTGCATTTGTGTTGCGGTGGGCGGAATGTGCATGGGTACAAGTCTTTTCCGCAACTTCTTTAAGTGGTCTCCCGTCACGTTCGCAAACATTTTTTGAACTTCGCTGGCATCGTAAATTCGACCATTCGTTACGTCCATCATCTTTTCCTCTCGTTAATAAAAAGCAGCGGGCCGGAATTGCATTGAACATAAAACATCCTGATGCTTCCTCATTATTTTTTGTCTTCTTTTACCCTCTAGGGTATCAGGAACGGTAAAGCCTAAAGAATCAAACATATTTTGAATCTCTTGTTTCTTACTTAGTTTACAACCACCTTCAGTTTTCAATCTATTGAAATCTACCATTACTTTATCTCCCGTTAATAACTTGTTTCAATTGTTACCAATCACTAACACCTCCACCAACAGTTATACTACACCACATAGCACCTACAGCAAAGATAACACTTCCAGTAATTACCGATATCACCATAGGTGTATCTGATACTAGCCCACAAAGTGAGAGCATCTCACAAAATAGGCCAATCGCAAATATAACAATAAGTCCTACCATCATTATTGAGCACGAAATGTTTTCATGCATCTGGAATCTCTCTTGCTCTCTTCTAGCCTCTGGAGTGTCTGCAACTGTAAGCCCTAGAGAGTCTAGTAGATTTTGAATCTCTTGCTTTTTACTTATCTGGTGATCATCACCGAGGTTAAGTTTATTGAAGTCGATCATAATTTCACCTTTTAGTTAGTTTCACTAGTTTTATCAGCAATAAGTTCCTGCTCCATCCTGTCCAACTTCCTTCTCCAATCAACTATCTCCTCCTCGTTTTGAGCTTTGATTCTCTCCACTCTATCTATTGTCATCAGCGTGTAGGAATCCAAGTCATCTTTCAATTCGCCAGTCCGTGAATCTATGACGTTTATCTTCTTCCACTCCTCCCAATACTTATTGGCCTTATCCAGTTCACCGGCAGCATTCAACATAAGACCCAACTCATAATCATACAGTTGCTGCCTCTGTTCAATTTCCTGCCTGTGAACCTCTCTCTGCAAAGCCACCAAGCTGGCCGTGAATATACAGCCGGCCAAGGCGATGCAACCCAACAAGATAACCACACACTTACAGAACCCACTCATGATGTCTCTCCTTGAAAAATACTGACGTAGCACTAACCAGCATTATAACCCCTATAGGGAATTATAACCCCGGCCACCCCCTTTAAGCTAGATAAAAATAATTTTTATTTACCCTATTTACTTCTAAATCTAACTTATTATAATGCACTACCGGAGGGGTCTATTTATATTATTATATATTAGTATAATAATTATATTAAAGGACAATTGAATTTCTTCTTCTTCAAACATCGAGTCGTTCGTTGCTTTGTTTTTCTCTTTTGCCGTTCATAGCGTTTTCCACAAAATGGGCAACAGGTAGCAAATACAGTTTTAGCCTTTCCCCTTATGTGCGAATCAATTTTGACGGTGGCAACTACGCAGGTAGACGCCGATATTTTTCCTGCGATTAGATTCAGGCAAATTGGTACTTCTAGTTCTGTGTTCGTTTTGGCTCGCTTTAGTTCAGCGTTGATTTTTTCAATACATTTACAGGCCATCCTTCACCTCGCTTTCCGCTGCTTTTCGCAACAGCTTTTCTGCTTCGTATAAAGCCTTTAGCTCTTGCACTTGCTTGGTCAACATGCGCGATCTCTCATCGGCACTGGTCAACCATTTTTCGTATTGGCATATCCAGTCATTACAATCAACGCCGTCGGCCTGATATTCACAAGGGCACATGCCGTCGATGGTACAATGTTCCTTGTCATAAAAAGAATCGTACCAGTAGTTGCCGCAATTGGAGCATTGCTTATTGTCTGTTTGTAACGGACACGCCATCACTCTCCTCGCTTTTCTTTGTCAACGTCTCCAGCAGATCAACCTGCCCGTCGGCAGTCCAGCCGTGGACGAAAACTGCTCTGACACTGTTGTAACGTCTGAAGAAGCATTTACCTTCGTGTATTGCTTGTTGATATTTCGGAAACTCTTGCGTGACATAACCAGAAGCGAACACCGTGAAACTTTCATACCTCGACCAATCCGGCTCCTCGGTTTTCCAGCCGAAACGATGCCAGCCAAGATTGGCTAGTTCTCTGTAGGCAGCTTGCTCGATATCCTCCTCTAGTTTTGCCATTACACGTGAGGTGAGTCCAGTATCGTTCCACAAGAGAGCATTATTCGGTGATTGCACCCGAGTAAACCACCCTATTGTTTTTTTGCTGCAAACAATAAATGCTCCCCGCAATCGGCCGGGCCCCTCATCTTCAATGAATTCCACTCCCTCCGGCACGACCAGCGTGCGTTTGGGCTCGACTTCTTCATAGACGGCGACTTCAACCTCTGTGCCTTCTGGCATATTAGCGCCAACTCTACCCATATTCCAGTACTTGCATCCTGCGCATTCGAATGCGCCATCTTTTACCGTGAATTTCCTGATTACTCTTCGCGTTTTCATTTTATGTCTCCTTTTTCTTTAGCTAGTTCTTTACAACATTTCGCACAATTATCCGGGCTGTTGTCGCTCCCCTGTTCAACTGCACCAAAATAAAATCCAACCTTTCCACACAGAGACGTGCGGTTTCTGAAGTAATGCCACTTGCGAGAAGCTGGTGACTTACCCCAGCCTTCTTCGGTTTTCTCAACCATTTCACTTCTCCTTCGTTATTGGTTTCAATTTAACATTATCCCGGATCACATCCGTCACCAACGCTGGGTGTATCCACATGACCTTTGGCTTTTGAGTAATAATGTCCTTTTCATTAACAAATTGAAGCTTGTAACTGTTCCCACCAACAGCCAAAACAACTGCTTCTTTTCGTTCCCAGTCAAACCCCATCCCCAGCAGTCCAGCAGCGACGATAACCGTATCTCCAACCACGGGAACAATACGGCATGCATCAATGAGCAATTTGTGAAATTCATCTATCTTTTTGTTACGGCGTTCATCTATACGCTTAAAATAATCTTCATCGAATAACATCAATCACTCTCCTTCGTTATTGGTTTTATCTTCCGGTAAACTTGTCGAATACGATATCTTCACGTGCCGCGACCAGTTAAACTTCTTCTCGCAAGATTCGCATTCCTCATCTTCCCAGTCGCCTTCTTCTCCGTCGCCTCATTCCCATGAATCTCGGTGAACGTGGCCACAGTATGGGCACACGATGTCGTTGGTGAACTTGTGGTCGATGTCAGCCATCACTCTCTTTCCTTTCTCGCCGCTTCTGCGGCTTCTCTTGACATGCTTACAATGATTCCATGCCCATGAATGTTCAAGTTAGTATAGGCATCATAATATCTGATTAGGTGGAGCTTCAACCCCACTAAATCAAACCCATCTTCTCCACAAAAAGAACACTTAATATCTTCCATCACTCCTCCTCGTCATCGTCAAAAAGATATGCGTAATCTTCTTCGCTGCCTTTGAGAATGGCCTCTAGCTGTTTTGTTCTTGCCCGCAACCGCTCGATTTCGTCCGCCGCCTGACAGCAGGTTGTCTCCGCACACACTGCCCTCAGGCTATCGCAGTTAGGGTAGTAACAATCGTCACTCATTGACTCGTTGAATTTATCCAGCGTTGCTGTCTAGGAGCGTCCAGGACAAGTTATTCATCAATAAAAATCCTGTGCGCATCGGTATATAAGCGGTGCATACGATTAGTCAACCGCCAGTGCATTCTACCCTTGACTCCCTTTTCATTTATTGGGTAGTGTAGTTCTACTACATGAATAGCGCGTAAGAATCGTAACAATGAACGAATCTTGTCTTCAGTCTGACCTACCAACACTGATAGAGTCTTGGACTCCAAGCCAATTTCTTTATCTGCTTGATACAAATACGTTGTGATAGATAGAGTACGCCCACGACTGGTATCCATCACCACCTGTCTTACCCGCCGCATGACCTCCCCATCCACGGAAGACTTATTAAGCACCAGAGCTAGACATCCTGCTAACCTAGTCAACTGTGACACCAGTCGTGTGGCAAACTCTCGCTCGGCGACCTCCTCTTGCCTTAAACTAGGTCTAGCCCGCATATGAGCGGCAAACTTGCCAAATCTGGTCAACTGTCTGCGCACCGTCGATGGATAATCTATCACTGCCAGTTTCTCTACAGCGTTTTCCCTCAACCAGGTGACGTATCCTCCCGTTAATTGCATGGCACTAGCCATCTCTGGGGGATAGTGTTTACTCGCCTCACCGTCAGATTCAAGAGCCACGTCTCTGGCTGCCCGATGCACCACTCTCTCCAGTATCTCGTCCTCCATGTCATCGTCTATACCCTCCATGATGACACAGTCCAGAAATCTCTCACCTAATTCGCTAGAGTCAATCTGCCGTAAAGAGCTGGTGCCACAGAGTATCCAGGTGATCCGCAGACCGTCATAGTCCTTGCTCATGGTATTGCGATAGTGAGTCCGAGAGACGCCGTCATACACGTCCCTACCCTCGCTGAGAATCTGTGGTAGGTTGGGACTCTGTAGCAGCGTGTCTCCATCCTTGGTCACCAGAGTCTTGCCTGGCAACAAGCTCAACAGAGAGTTGTCCTCTTCCTTGCCTCCACCCTGTTCCTTGAAGCCACTGTGGAAACCACGTATCGTGCTCTTGGCCAGCACATAATCCTTGTTGACAGAGATGGCCTCACACAGCGTACTCTTACCGCAGGCCGCCGGCCCCAGTACCTTCAGCCAGAGTTGATCCCCCAGCATCTGAGTGGAGGCGATAGAGGCAAGCATGCAGGCCAAGGCTCGATCCAGTCCATCGTTCCACAGCAGGGCTTTTCGCCAGGCGGTAGTGAGCTTCTTATAACTCTTGCAGGGGGTACATTCCATACCCTCTGATTTAGGGTGCGCAGCGTGCCTAGGCTTAGGCTTAATTCGCCATTCGTCCGGTAAGGGGCCTAGCGTCGCCAGCAATTGCGCCAGACGGTCGGGTAGGCTATCAGGCCCAGTAGTTAAGGCGTCGCGTAGATCGTAGCCAGGGGCTAAATTAGGGCTATAGCTCTCGCTACCCCCCCAACGTAGTATTCGTATCTCCTTGGCCGTACCTGCCAGTATTCCTGCCGCCCGCCGCATGCCCGCCCATCCGGCCGGAGCGATAACCTTTCCCGTCTTGGGATTTGTCCTGGGGTGATCGTTATCGTACATCAACACCACCGTCTTATCTTTGAACAACGGCAGCCAAGATTCGGAGAAAGCGCTACAGCTGGGCGCAGCCAAGACGCTCGACTCAGACAATAAACTGTATGAAGGATTAGAAGTAGCAGACAAACCTTCATCACCGGAATACTTGCACTGGCCCATCGCCTCCCAGAGGGCCATCCCGTCCCACAAACCCTCACACACGTAGATAGTTGAATTGTCGTTGTTTAATAAGGGTACACCAAACAGCTGGTGACTCAATCCAGAGGTAGGCATGAGTAAACTACGCTGTTCACCTACCACTCGTCTGTACAACTGACAGAGTTTTCTCTTGGCGTTATAACCAGGTATGAGCCAATCGCCGGTTAAGGGTGAGACAACCAACTCCCATTGAACTAGAGTATCAGGCAATAGCTTACGATCTGCCGCCAGCTCAGAGTAGTCAGTGGTATCTTTATCTGCCATCTTCCAGAGCAACTGTAAGAAAGTGTAGACATTGCCCCCACCCTTATCACTACCCTCTCCGCAGACGAAACATTTCCACATCCCTGTCTCAACATCGGCAGAAAATTTGCCTTCCCTGCCACACCAGGGACAATCACCAGTAGCTACCTTGTCTGTCCAAGTGAGGTTCACCCCATGAAATATGTAAGGCTTTAATCTCTCAGGAACGTCGTTTTCAACCTTTGGCATTACAGTCATCCTCACCATGAAGTAGGTCTTTTATCAAGGCGGCACCCAGCATGGCATAGTTAGCTAAGTCTAGCAGTCGTGAGTCGATAGTCTCTGAGCTCAAATCACCAGTCTTTACATAGCGTTCTACTGCGTGAACGTGCTTCATCATCAAGACGAACCAAGACTGCACGGGAGTTATCCCTGCCCTCTCCGCAGTAGAGTAATAATCATACATCGCATCTGCAGTACCTGCAGAATAGTCCTTATTTTTAGCGGCGGTTATTCGCTGCATCTCAGAGGTAAACTTTTGAACGTGAATCGCATACTCTTCGTGGGTCATTGAGATCTCCTCTGTAACACCCAGGCATTATTTCTGCTGGCATCCGGATATTTGGGGGCTAAGAAACAGGCTAAGACGTCTCCCCCATAAAATCTTCCTACCTCTGACAGCAGATCTTTTTCTGTCTCAGTGCACACTCTTCGCACGTCATTCCAGTTCGCGAATGTCCCAAACCTGTCTGTCACAGTCAATCTTGCCGCTTTGACAGCTTGCGTCAACTCCGGTATCGTCCACTCATGGATATGATTGGCGGCCATCTTTCTACCATTATACACAGGAGTAGACAAGAGGATCTTACCGTCGGCGGTGAGACACTGTCTTAAGCCTGCCAACAGACGTCGCCCGTCTGCTGAATGCATGTGCTCTATCACCTCAAAACAGGTTATAAGATCAAACTGTCCATACTGTTTTTTTACGTATTTGTACCCATCGTCGACAAAGTCAAAATTGTCGACGATCGCCTTGACCCAGCTGATGCCCGTCTTTTTTTCTATCTTGTTGAGGTCTACTCCGACGTAACTTATCGGTACAGTAGACAGTGAGGCGGTTAAGATCTTGATCAAAGGCAGGTCTTGTCCGCACCCCACGTCTAGCACTCTCGTCTTACCCCCCTTTACAAACCGAGACGCCCATCCCCAGCGAAAGAAGTGTGCTGCATAGTCACGGTTGACCCGCTTACCGTGCGTAGTCTCTTTGAGTTGAGTGACGTCATATTTACGGTTCAAGTCTTGGGGTTTTGACCCGGGCACTCCTAGCCGGCCCTGCAGACTATTCTTTGACCCGGTCGTCTTGATAGCCGGAATTTTTTTTACAGACTCTGCTGATTTTTTTGTCATCGGCTCACCGTGGAACTTTTCTGTTAAATTTATTGTTGTAGTCTTCACCTCAGCTGGGATTGACTTTATGAGCCCAGCTGTCACTATGTCTGCCAACCACTTACCTACCGGTGGGCACACACCTCGGGCGATCAAGTCTAGTTGAGCTGCTCCAGACTTACCCCCTAAAAATTGATACTCATTCGGATACCCGGCTAACATGGCCACTTCGTTGACCGACAAGAATCTGTGCTCCGTCGGGTGTACCATAGAGTAACCGACCGTGGCCGTGGCTGGTCCATGATCTGGCAATCTTATATGACCGAACCCGGGTCTTCCTAAGACGTGCCCATTCGGCTTTATGGTCTGTCTATCTGGAGGACAGATCACCTCCTGCCAGTAGTTACGCAGTCTCTTACCGGCGGGTATACCATGAAGTACTGAGTCAAACGTCGCTTTATTGCTCATCGAGTCGTACGCGGGCGGGCCGACCGGTGAGACAGTTGACAGACGGTCGACGGCAGAGATTTCTTCACACAGCCCGGTCGAAAAGTCTAACTCGACGCGGTGGCACACCATGAACCACCTCTTTCTTCTTTGAGGGACGCCTAGGTACCTTGCGTCATGAAATACTTGAGTCACCGCGTATCCCATCTTCAACGCCAAGGCGGTCAACTTTTTCACCAGCTCAGCACCCTTCACTGGAGTCTGCGTGACGCTTTCCCACGCCCAGACTGTCGGGCGTATCTTTGACAGTAGACCAAAGTGCTGTCTGGTGCAGTCTACTCGCGGGTCGTCTTTCCACGCCTCGACAGAGTGACTGTTAAAATTGTTATTGGACCAAGCAGCGCACGGAGGGTTACCGTAGACAAAGTCGATCGTCGGTAATTGTTTCAGCAATTCGTCCGGCCACTTTGACGGACCAAAATACGCGTTGATGTCAGGGAAATTTTTCTTGAACGTCGGCACGCCGTAGCCCCCGTCTCCCTCCAAGTGGCAGAGTACGTCAAACCCTGCCTGCCTCACTCCCACGGTAAACCCGCCGGCGAATATGTAACACCCGACGGCGGTGGGCCGTCTCTTAATTGGCAACTTAGGCACGATGAGATACCTCCTTGACTATTTTAAGATTGAAGATAATTTTTCCTTGAGCGACTCGACGGCGATCGAGCTGTTCCAGAATCTGTTCAGACCAGACGGGTGCGGGATCACGACGACTCTCACCCCGAAGACGGAAGATCTCCTGCCGAGAAGGTCCGTCATCCTGCCCCGCAGCCCGACCGCCGCCGCAACTCTGGCCCCGGCCAAGAGGCACCCGTCGTACTCGCGAAGGTGGTCCAGCCAGACGGACGCCACCTCCTCTGCCCTCTCCGCCTCCCACGGGACACCCTGCGGGTCTGGGGGCAGCAGGTTGACGGCGTCGCAGTCGCCCAGCCCCAGAGAGGCTAACTTTACCCTGGACTGTCCGTCTCTGAACGCCCCAAGACGGAGCATCAGCTCCCAGTACCTGTCTTGCCTCATGACGGTCGGCCAGCCGCGAGGTCTCCACGTCGTCCGGTTCATCCTCTCTCCCACGACGATGACCCTCACAGCTGCACCGTCACGATCTTGGCCGCCTGAAGCCTGGTCAGGCCAGACAGGTCGCGGTACTCGCTCAGGTAGCCGACGGCCCTGACGACGCCAGAGTTCACGATCAGCCCGGCACAGTGCAGGCAGGGAGAGACGGTGGTCAGCAGCAGGCAGTCTCGCCTGTCCCTGAGCTTCACCAAGGCGTTGGCCTCGGCGTGGATGCACGGACATCGACCCTCCTCGCCGTCACAGGAGGAGTTGTCCTCACCGGCAGGCACCCCGTTGTAACCGATCGCCGACACGCTCGACAAATCTAACGGCAGGATGACGCACCCGACTGACAGTCTCTTGCACGTCGACAGCGTCGACAGTCTGACGGCAAGGTCGCAAAAGACCCTCAGCTTAGCGTCCAACCTGAGGTCCCTCCAGACCGCCCGCCTCTGGGCGTAGGAGGACAGATAGTCCAACAGTCTCAGCTCAACGTCAGTCATCTTGTCTCCTTCCGAGCATCTTCTCTGCCACGTCAACGTCTCTGTCGTATAAGTGCAGACTGTGCGCCAGATGTGAGTAGGTTCCAACGTCACAGACAAGCCCATGCTGTCTCAACTCATCGACCATCTTCTCTAGAAACAGGCACCACCACGGCATGTCATATGCCAGTCCGCGGACGACGTCGTTAGACCGCATCACGACCGTCTCATGAAGTCTACCCTCTCGCAGCATAAACATCACGTGCATGGTGCACACCTGATCTTTATTCTTATCCCACTGATGCACCGGCAGAGACACTCTCACGTACGCCTGGCGACTGTCTGAATCTGACAGCAACGAGTCACGAGCCCACTCCCAGGGGGTCTTCCCCTGAGGTAGACTGCGATTATATAACGTCAGCCAACCATAGTTTGAGTTGATCGTCCCGTCAGGGTTGGCGAGATTACCCCAGAACTTAGACGCATGAGACGCCCAGACCGACGCTCTCAGCTCACCGGATAGATACAATTTTTTTTCGGCTGCGAGATAGGCGGCCATCGTCTCATTCCTGCGCGATGAGGCGGTCACGATTGAGCTGGCCGACGGTCGCTCGACGACGAACAGCCAGTTCATCAGCTCATGGCACAGTTGACCCCTCGGCGAGCAGGTGAAGTCTGGCGAGTCGAGCGACGTCGACAGAGCGGCAGCGTAGGCCTCGTGGGTGGTCTCAAAGCTGTTCATCGTATAGCCTCCCCCTCAGCAGTGAGGATAGGTTTGGAGGCGAGTAGCCGTCCCCTTTGCCAGGGTGCCCAGGGCGAGACTGCTCGACAGACTTTGTCATGTTGCTTCTGTGCACCTCGTTGAAACCTTCCGCCAGAGGCAGACCGTACGTGACCGCAGTCCCAACTGTCACGTAGAGTAGATCGACCAACGCGTCGAGCAGAGTAACTTCATCTCCGTCGGTCAACGCTGTCATCAGTTCAGACACCTCCTCCACGATCAGATGCGCCCTGACTGCCGCATCCGTATCTTGGCTCATCTCCGCCGCATTCTTTATAAGTTGATCGGCTAGTGCAGACAAGTTTTTGTCGGCGACCAGCAGGTTACCCCTGGGAAAGCCGTATTTTTCATGAAATTCTGCGACCATCTGGACACAATTATCCACAATCTTAGTCTCCTTAAGTTATTATAGGGTAAAGGGTTATATACTGTTATAAATATACTTGGCTGAATCATATGTACATACGAGGCAGACCATGGTAAGATGGTCTTAGTTGGTTGAATGCTTGACCGACCGGAACCCGTCCGGAACGGGCCAATTTTAAGGAGCGCAAAATGAGTACTGTAAAGACTTCCGCCGCCGCCAAGAAGACCTCCAAAAAGGCCGTCAAAAAAATCTCCAAAAAGATGAGCAAGACCACCAAGCCGGTCAAGACCCTGAAGGAGAAAAAACCGGCAGTGACCGAGGGTAAGGATCGTCGCATGGCCGACATGCCCGTCTCCGAGCGTCGGGTAAAGTTCCTCTCGTGCCTGCAAAAAAAGGGTGCCGACGGCCCTGGAACTGCCATCTCTGGCAGCGATCTAGCCAAGATGCTAGAGTTCACCGAGTATGACGTGTACGTCCTCGGATACCGGACATCCCCCCTCGTCAAAAACGGCCTGGTGAAGACCGCGGTAATCGAGGGTGTCCGTGGGCTATCTTACTATTTGACTGCCAAAGGCATGAAGGTTGATTGATCCTACCGTGCGATGAACAGTCATTGAACCCCCTGTTTTTAGCAGGGGGTTTTTATTTAACATGAGAACGTCCTTCTAAGCGTGTCTAGCAAACAAGTATATAGATAATCCTCCCTGCCTGCCCGGGGACGCCCTAGGCGACGCGCTAGGGGCCTTAAACGAGGCATCTTAAAGCTAAGGGTCGTCGAATAAACTCTCACACCGTCTCTCCCTCTGCCCAGCATGCTGGATGATACTCCACGTTCACGGGCGTGGGTACTCCAATGTCATGGCCGCCCTGCTCCATAAGCCGTTTTAACTTCAGTACGACATCACGATTGGCGTCGACAGGGAAGTCAAACAACAGCTCATCATGTATCTGAGCTATCATATAAATATGGTCACATGAAGGATGAGTTGCATTATATCTATCCAGATACTCTTGACAGCGGATCATGGCCTTGCTCATCCACCACATGGCGGTACCCTGTACGTGGTAGCTTAACGGCACAGTAGGGGTGATCCCACCCCAACGACTGCGCGTGCATAACAGGGGATAACCTCGCTCTGGATCGACGGTCTTGTCAGGTATCGTCTCCACACCACCAGATGACTCCGCTCGTTTGATCATCTGTTGGCTAAGTTTTTTTATCTCAGCCAGATGGCTCTCTATTCTAGCTTGAGCGCCAAGCACGTGGTAGGCTCTGTCAGCCGTGCCGCTCTCCGCCACTGCCCCATATTGTATGGCGAAGTCACCGTTCTTCGTCCAACCATACCAAGTGCTGGCGTACTCTTTCTTCACGTCCTTGCCGTGCTTGGCAAACAAGTCCGGGTGGAGTATGTCGAAGAACAACAGGTGATTGCTGCCATAGTAGGGTGGCCTATCAGGATGCTCGAATAGCTCTACCATCGACTTCTCTCCTGCCTCATAGGCAGGAATACGGAGCTCGATGTTGCTGGCATCCATACTGTACCACTCTCTGCCAAGGGCAGGGCCGAATATGTAGCGAAGGTTCACGTCCGTCTGCTTGCTGATCTGCTGCTCGTTGGGTCGTTCGCTGCTGAACCGCAGAGTGTCCGTGCCCGTGGGGTTGAGCGAGCTGTAGATGACCATGATGTCTGGATTACTAGTGGGTATCCAATACGTCTTGTAGCTCTCAAGGAACCCGATGGCTGTCTTACGCCGTCTGTATCCGCGCAGACTCCTCACGAACAGAAGTGCCTTAGACCGCTCTGGCAAAGTGGCCAGCCAATGATCAAGTACGAACTTGTCAGTAGAGGGATGCCCCTTTGGGGTCTTCTTTGGTGACTTTAATTTGAACCTCTCAAACAATACGTGCTTCAAGGCATTGCTGCACCCGTTGACGGGAAGAGAGTCTATCTCATGGTCTGCCAAAGCCATACACTTATCGTGGAACTCAATAGCCTCCTCATTAAGCCGAGCATACAGTTCACTGAATCTAGCCTTGCTTACTGTCATCCCTCGCCACTCTACCTTCTCGATAGCGGGCAGCAGTCTCAAACGTAGAGCATAAATCTTCTTCAGCTTTCTTTCGGCAATCAATCGCTTCTGTACTCTCCAGAGGGCCAAGGTAGTAGCACTATCGCTATTGGCATAGTCGGCCGTAACAGTCCACCAATGATGGTCTTCTGGTAGCTTCTGTTCCTTAGCTAGTGCTCTTGGTAGCCAAGCGTCGAACTTCCATACGGACTCCTTTGCACTAGGCATCTCCGGCAGTCCCCGTTTAGCCAACCTCCAGTCCTTGGGTGCCATACGCTTAGCCTCCTTGACGGCAGCTTCCATGACGTCTTCGTAGGGTTGTACGTCGGCACTCAGGTATTCCATAGCCATACTGGTTAAATCGTGGGGATGGTTGCTGGCCAGCAGGTGCCCAGCTAACAACGTGTCCCTCACCTTACCCCAGTCCCAGTGGAGCTTCATCTTGGCATCTTGGAATAGTAGACGTAAAGCCAGATAGTCAAACTTAGAATTTTGTAGGATAAGTTCAGAAGCTGAGTCGATTAGCTCCTGTATCTTGACCAAGTCCTTGCTAGAAAATCGTACATGGCGCGAGAGAGGATCAACATCCCACTCCCACCATATATTGGTTCCATCCTCATCACAGAAGGTGACTAAATACGGTCTAGCCCCATGACGCAAATCCAGTCCGGTAGTCTCAGTATCGAGAGATAGAATACAACGCTTTGCAATCTTTGACATTTACACACTCAATTTTTTTTTTCAAACACGTGCCAAACAAAAGGAGCATCCATTACTGTTCCAATATAAGTAAGTGGCATTGGAAGGGGCTGACCAGTTCCACAAATTACAAATTTACGATTTACCAATTTATAATAAACTGGAGCGTATTCACATTTACCTGGCTCAATAACCGGAGTAACTTTTACTTTGGCCCAAAAGCAAATACGCCCTGGTAACTGTGAATCAACATGTAAAATTTCTGCTCCTTCTGGCATAGAAATAAACACTTCATCTTTTACTTGTACTTCATATTTATGGATGGTATACATAATAAAACCTTACTCACTGTACTTTCTTCTAGCACAGGGGAAACAGTTGCTGCCGTCGCTGGCTATTCCAGTACCTCCGCAAGCCTTACACACCTCTCCTGTGAGCGCAGCCCCCTTCTTCGAAGATAGTTTCAAAGCCTTGACGGGCTGCTTGTGA
>Ga0172381_10003854_pt1 | contig 15707 bp, 20 predicted proteins | sample Leawel6488metaG_FD_119754 | JGI IMG/M metagenome (GOLD analysis project Ga0172381, IMG submission 119754) | Leachate microbial communities from a municipal landfill in Southern Ontario, Canada - Leachate well 64-88 metaG | ecosystem: Engineered > Solid waste > Landfill > Unclassified | place...
CAATTCTAAAATAAAAATTTAAAAAACTAAAAACATTAAAAAAATGGAAAACAAGAAAAAAATTCTTATTGTAGACGATACAAAAAGTTATTTGTTAGTAGTTTCTCAAAAGCTTGAGGAAGAGGGTTTTTCTGTAGTAACTGCAGAAAACGGTCAAGAGGGCTTGGATGCTGTTGAAAAAGAAAAGCCCGATTTAATTCTTTTAGATATTGAAATGCCAATAATGAACGGCATAGAAGTTTCTAAAAAACTTAAAGAATCGGGCTCTGATACTCCAATCGTATTTTTGACAAACATGGGAGATTTAAAACATATCAGTGAAGCAATGGAAACTTCCACGGATTATATTGTTAAATCTGATTCTAGCGTTGAGAGTATTGTTGATATGGTCAAAAAAAGATTAGGCATGTAATGAATCTTAACTATTCGACTGTAATCAAAAAAATCTAAGTTTAACACTTGGATTTTTTTGATTGAAAAAATAAATATATTGTGTTATAAATTAGTCAATAGGGGCGTGGTGAAATGGTATCATATCGGTCTCCAAAACCGTTGGTCTGGGTTCGATTCCCAGCGCCCCTGCCAAGTAATAAATTTTTCTTTCAGAAAAATTTAAACTTGGCTATCGCGTTTAAATTTTTATAAAATTTATTACGCGATGCCATGTATATAATGTATTATGTTTACATACTTCAAAGTCTAAAGAAAAAGAGTTTGTATATTGGTTATACTTCTAATTTGAAAAAAAGATTTAAAGATCATAATTCCGGGAAAAATTTAGCAACAAAACCCTTTAGACCATATATGTTAATTTTTTATGAAAGCTTTTTAAATAAAGGCGATGCTAAAGGTAGAGAGAAGTATTTAAAAAGTGGATGGGGAAGAAGGACCATTAAAAAAATATTAAAAAATTATTTTTCTAAATAATTAAAATTAAATTAAAATTATGAAGATACTTAATATTTTTATTCTTATAATTGTTATAGTTGTTCTTTTGGGAGCTTTTTATTATTACATCGCAAATTATCTTATAGTGACTAATAATCAGCAAGAAGATATTGTAATTGGCGGAGACACAGATGAACACGGTTGTTTGGGTTCGGCTGGATATAGTTGGTGCGAAGGCAAAGGAAAGTGTCTAAGATATTGGGAAGAGGCTTGTATAGACTCAGCCGAAAACATTTTGAGTGAAGTTGCTCAAATAACAGGAATTGATTTTTCTGAGCAAGAAGAAACAGAAATGAATTGGTTTGTTGAATCAGAAGAAGGAACCGAGAGATTAATTTTAAAAGCATATGAAATAGAAGCAAAAGAGTTAAGTCCCGAAAATTTTGAAAAAATTGATAAATACTTTGAAGACAAGGGTTTTATTGAAGACATGTTTAATGCTGCTGGGGGAGTAACGGGTAGTTTTTCTCCATATCTTCTTGATAATTTTAGTTTGGCTTGCTTGGTTATGGGGACCTACACTGATCTTGAGTCAGCGCCAAAAGACAGACCATATGTGCCGACAACAGATAAAAAAGATGCAAAAATTATTTGCGGAGTTTTTGAAAAATCTGAATTGCCAAAAATTTCTGTTGAAAAAAGAATTAGACAAGCTTTGGCTGAAAAATATAGCAAAAAAGTCTCTGAAGTAGAAGTAACAGTCACCCAAGAAACAGAAACCCACGCAAAAGGAACAGTGGTTTTTCAGCCTGGAAAATCTGAAAATAGTGGTATATTTTTAGCTTATAAAACCGATAATAAGTGGCAAATAGTTTTTGATGGTAACGGGTCTGTCGCGTGTAAAGACTTAGTAGATTATAATTTTCCAGAGAATATGGTCCAAGATGTTTGTAATTGATTTAAATGTCAAAAAAAACAAAAAATTTGAATTTTTCGGTTAACGATTTAATTCTGTTTTGCATACACTCCGTTGTTTTAAGTAACGAAAAGTGTAGTTTTGAACGTTTGGTTAAAGAATGTTTTACTCTGTTTCCAGACACTTTAAAATTTGAGAGATATCCGATTTGGCCGGATTCTAGGAAGCTAGACAGGCCCTTACGTTTTTTAAGAAAGGAAAAGCTTATTATTGGAGACCCAAAAAATTATTTTATGTTGACCAAAGAGGGTGAAAAATTGGCAACGGATATTGAAAAAGCATTGCGACAGGGCAAATTGCTTTAATGATTTTGATTCAAGATTATGATAAAATATTGATATTAGTCTCATTTTAAAATGATGAAAATTTTTAAGAAAAAGAACATCAGGGATTTATTTTCGTCCCGTTGGTTAATAAATAAGGATTTTTCAAAACTATCTCCCAAAGACATAAAAAGGCTTACAACATGGGCTGGTCTTTTTTTATTGGTAATTTTTTTAGTATTCTTTTTTGAGGTTTATATCCCAATAAATCCTAATTCGCACGAAACAATTACATATACAGTTTCAAAAGGGTGGGGGGACGAAGAAATTGCAGAAGACCTGGAAAGCCTGGGGATAATAAGAAGCAGTGCTTTTTTAAAGCTTTACACTATTTTATCTTTGAGGCACTCAATGTTGCAGGCTGGAAAATATAACATATCTCCCAAAATGTCTGCTTATCAAATTGTTAAAAAAATGGCACTAGGCGATGTTATAAAAAATAAATTAAGAATTTTAGAGGGTTGGGGTATACAAGATATTGCAAAATATTTAGAAGAAAAAGAAATTTGTGAGCAGGACCATTTTATTTTTCTCACAGAAAAAGATTATTCAGAATCGTTTGATTTTTTAAAGGACAAGCCAAAAAATGTAAGTTTAGAAGGTTATCTTTTCCCAGATACTTATGAAATTGATGAAAGTGAAAGTTGTGAAAAAGTATTAACCATGATGCTTTCAAATTTTGGAAAAAAATTAACCTCAGAATTAAGGGAAGAAATTGCAAATCAAAACAAAACAATTTTTGATATTATTACAATGGCTGGAATGCTTGAAAAAGAAGTGAGAACGATAGAAGATAAAAAAATTGTTTCCGGTATTTTGTGGAAAAGATTGAGCATTGGTATGCCGTTGCAGATAGACGCAACAGTTAACTATGTAACAGGAAAAAGCGATTCAGCTGTTTTAATTAAAGATACAAAAGTTGATTCGCCTTATAATACTTATAAATACAAAGGATTACCAAGGGGGCCTATATCTAACCCAGGAATAGAGTCTATTTTAGCGGCGATAAACCCAACAGAAAGCAAATACTGGTTTTATTTAACAAATGGTAAAACAATCTTTTCGGAAACGTTTGAACAACACAATAGGGCCAAGAGCATAATGAAAAGTCAGTCTTAGAAGCCATAATATAAAAATCTAAAAAGCTAAAAGCATTTTAAACGGCTCAGATGCATCTGAGCCGTTTATTTATTGTAGAGATAAAATATTGACAGACATAATTTATTATGCTATAATCTAAATAGTTCTATACTTTACCAAGTTATGGACGAGAAACTATTCACAAAGTGGTTTTGTGAGCTCTTCCTTCTGCTTGGTAATAAAGCAGAAAAGGAGAGTCGCAATGACCGCGCAACCACAGGAGATCGGACATGTTTTAGGCTGGACCGTAGTTCTAGCACCGGAGAGTCATTTTGAAGAGCATCTAGAGATTTCAACCATTGACGGGTGGGAAGCAGCTAATCGGCTCATTGAGTCTAGGGATTGCCAAGGTTATCCTTTGGGCGCACAATTTTTCACCCGTATCCATGGGCCGAGTGGAGTCTCAGAATCTTTTGGTGCGAGTCCAAAAGTTCCTCTTGGAATTAAGATGATATTCTTGCCTTGCAGCCATTGTGGGCAAGGATACTGGTTCGTTTATCGACCAGAAGCTATACAAACCCACTGTACTTGTGCAGAATGTAATAGATCCTGATGAGTATTAGTGGTAAGTCAGAGAGCCTCAAGCGCAATCGCGTATTGCACTTGAGGCTATTTTTTGGGCTTGACATATAAAAGAAGATAGATTAAGATAAAATATAAATTAAATCCGTAGATAGTGGGCATCCTTTTGGAAGAAGACCCACCGAGGATAAACATATTTTAAGATGTTTATTTATCTGCGGTAGAACGCAGTTTTTATTTTAAATAGCGACGAAAAATGTATCCAGCGAAAATTAAGTCCAAATGTATAGATTATATTTTAACTTAATTTTCGAGGCGATATTGTTCGCTTCGCTCACAAAATCGTGGCATTAACAAAAGAGCAAAAACAAAAACAAATAAAAGATATAAAAGAAAGAGTTGCAAACCAGAAATCAATGATTTTTGTTGATTTTGAGAAAGTCCCCTCAAAAGATATGTTTGACCTTAGAAAATCTTTGAAAGAGGCTGGATGTAATTTAAAAATTGCTAAAAAGACATTGATTAGAATTGCATTTGGTCAATCAAATATTTCTTTTTGGAGTAAGATAAAATCAGCTGTTCCTGGACAGTTAGCCTTGGTCTTGGGGATTGAGGACGAAATAGCCCCCGCTAGGATTTCAAATCAATTTGCAAAAAAACACGAAAATTTTAAGATTTTGGGGGGCATATTTGAAAATAAATTTATCGATAGAGAAAAGGTTTTGTCATTGGCGACTATACCGCCAAGAAATGAATTATTGAGTAGGTTGGTCGGCTCTATTTTTAGTCCAATGTCAGGATTTGTTAGAGTTTTAGATAAGATTAGGGAGACAAAGTCCGAAACAAATTAAATTTTAAAAAGTAAACACGCGAGAGTAATAAAGAAATTCCTTCGTTTTCTAAAAAACTCAGGATGATTTATTCACTTCGCTCATAAATCACATGACAGAAGAAACAAACAAACCCGCTGAAAGTCCTACAGACGACAAGGCGGAAAATAAGCAAGTTGAAGTGCCAGCAAAATTTAAAAATTTGGTATCTGAAATCGAAAAAATGCCAATTGTAGAATTGGCAGAGCTAGTTAAGGTTTTGGAAGAAAAATTTGGTGTTTCAGCCGCAGCCCCAGTAGCCGCAGCAGCTTCAGGAACTGGAGAAGCTGTAGAGGAAAAAACATCTTTTAACGTTGAACTAAAGGAAGTTGGAGCTCAAAAAATAGAAGTTATTAAAGTTGTTAGAGATGCTACAGGAAAAGGATTAAAAGAATCCAAAGACTTAGTTGACGCAGCAGTTGGAGGTACAGCTCAAATAGTTACAGAGGGAATAAAGAAAGAAGACGCAGAGGCTTTAAAAAAGAAATTTGAAGCAGCTGGCGCAAAAGCCGAAATTAAATAAGAGTTTGAAAAACAGCCCCGACATAAAGTCGGGGCTGTTTTATTGATTCTTTATTTATAAAAATGTAGAATTATCTAATGGACGGTTAGTTCAGCGGTAGAACGCTCCGTTCACATCGGAGAGGTCGCGAGTTCGATTCTTGCACCGTCCACAAAAATATGGCCCCAGCTTTTAAAAAACTTGTTTGGACGCAACACTCTGAAATTAAAATGAGGCAGTATGCGTTGTCGAAACAAAAGATTTTAGGGATTTTAAGGAAGCCGGAAAGAAAAGAAAAAGGGATTGCACCAGGGACAACGGCGGTAATGAAAACCAATAAAGTATTTAAAAAAACAATACCATTGTTGAAAGGAAAAACTCAACCAGCCCTTGCCAAGGCTTCGGCATGGCAAAGAAAGGCACCTGGAGAAATCTGGCTGATGTATAAAGATGTAAATTCCCAAAAAATGGGACAAATAAGAAAAATAATTAGCGCTTGGCGATACCCAGGGGTTTCAAAACCCGGCGAAGAAATTCCAATCCCGGATGACATTAAACAAGAATTATTAAAAAATAACTAAGTTACGCAAAGTATTACGCAACTAGTTGCGTAATATGTAACGCAACAAAATATGGAAATAAATAAAACAATTGGTTACGCTTTAATAATTGTAGGCTTGTTACTTATAATTTTGCCTTTATGGCAAACATATAATATTTTTACTGGGAACGCTACCCCAGCAGAAGTTTTTAAAAATCCAGCTTCGTTGGATGTTGATCCAAATGTTTCAGCTTTTGATGCTCAGGGTCAAATGCAAAATGCTTTAATAAAAATTTTACCGATAGATTTTATAAACAATACTTTAAATTTAATGACATGGATGATTTTATTGTGGGTTTTGATTTATGGAGGAGGAAAGTTGGCAGATATTGGCGTAAAGATGATTAGAAGTTAAAATAACATAATGAAAGATTCTCAAGGGAGCTTGCCTCCGAGCAAAAAAGAAAATATTTTTGTTACATGGTTTTTGTGGCAGTTTTACGAAATGCCGAAGTTTTTGCTTTTGGTCTGGAAAAATTATATGGATTTTGCTTCAAATTTTTTTTCTTTGGAGCTTTTATTCAAAACTTTTTTTTCTCCATGGAGAAGATATAAATGGAGATATCCTAAAGGTTTAGATATTTTAGAATTTTTTAACACTCTTATTTCCAATGCTTTTTCTAGAATTTTAGGTGCGATGATGAGAGTAGTTTTAATTATAATCGGAATTATTTTCCAGATTATTGTTATTGTAGCAGGCTTTTTTATTTTTACAGGATGGTTATTGACTCCGTTTGTTATAATTTTTGGACTAATATTTATTTTTTTATTTTAATTCATCGGGTTAAATAATTTTAAATTTTTGTATATATGTTTCATTACGTTTATGTTTTACAGTTTGATGAGAGCAATATATTGTATAAAGGATACACAAAAAATTTAAAATTAAGACTTGAGCATCATAAAAGAGGGACAAAGGGATATATTAAAAATAAAGGTCCATTTTAATTAGTTTATTTTGAGGGTTGCCTAAATTAACAGGATGCAACTCGGCGTGAAAAATATTTTAAAACATACTTGGGTAGAATGTTTTTAAAAAACAGGCTCAAGTCTTATTTAATCCGATGAATTTTGATTTAAAACCAACAGCAATTTATAGAGCGGTAAAGACAGAAAGGTTTTTGTCTTTTAAAACCACTAATTTTTTTCAGAACTTATTTCTTTCTTTATTTATTGTATCTTTGGGACTCGTCGTAATTTCTTTTTTAGATATTTTTTCTTTGCGTGTAGCCATAAAATCAGGAATTTTATTTATAGTTTTATATCTTTTTTTCTGGAACCTTTCTTTGTTCACAGAATTAAAGATTAAAAAATCAGATATAAAAATTAAGCTTTCTGATGTAGCATCAAGTTTAGACGATTATAATCTAGCTGAGTTTTTAAACTTTGACTCAGCAAAGATAGTTGCGGACGCAATAAAGTTTTGCGAAAAAAGAAAAATTGTTGTTACTTCCTCGGCGTTATTTTTGTCTGCTATCAAAATAGACAAAGAGATATCATTAATTTCAATTAGATTAGGGTTGGATCCTAAAAAACTTCAAGAAGATTTTAAAAATTATTTAGAAAAAGTTGGAAAGCGCGAAGGTTTACAAATTTTTTCTGATGATTTTCAGCAAACAATGAATGAGGCGTTAAAGGTTTGCAATGAAAGAGGAAAAGATAAAATTGGAGAAAAAGAAATTTTGGTAGGTCTGGCAAGGTGCGATAGCTTTTTTAAAAAAGTTTTAGTTGAATTTGATCTTAAAAAGGAAGATGTTGAAAATTTAACTCTGTGGTTGGACTCTGCTGAAAATTCTTTAGAAAGAACTAAAAAGTTTTGGTCTCATGAAAATTTGGCCGGTCGCGGATCTATTGGTAAAGACTGGGCGTCAGGATACACAATAACGTTAGATCAGTTTTCCATTGATTGGAGGGTGGCTGTTTCTAAGTGGGGTTTTAAAGAAATTATAGGCCACAAAAAAGAAATAGAAGAGTCTGAGATGATATTAGCAAGATCTAGCTCGGCTAATGTTTTAATAGTGGGCGAGCCAGGTACTGGTAGAAAAAGCATAGTTGAAGCTATTGCCCAAGAATGCTATTTAGGAAATTCTTTGCCAGAATTAAACAACAAAAGAGTTGTGGAATTAGATTTGGTTCAATTAACTTCAAGAGTGCAAGACTTTGAGAAATTAGAAACTATTTTGGATCAAATATTTTCAGAAGCTGTGTCGGCTGGAAATGTTATTTTAGTTATTGATGAGCTTCATAATTTTATTGGTCACAAGGGGCAAAGGCCGGGAGCCATTGATATTTCAGGAATATTGCCAAAATATTTAGCTATACCAAGCTTTCAATTCATTGGTATCACCAGCTATGGTGGATTGCATAAACAGATAGAGCAAAATCCTTCGTTCGCTGATTTTTTTAGAAAGGTAGAAGTGACCGAAATTACAGAATCTGAGACAATAAGAATAGTACAAAACTACGCTTTAAACTTTGAATACCAATATAAAATTTTAGTTTTATACCCTGCAATCAGAGAAATAGTTAATTTGACCGCCAGATATATGCCAAGTCTGCCTTTTCCTAAAAAAGCTACAGATATTTTAGATGAAGCAGTTATTTATTTACAGACTCTTAAAGAAAAAGTTTTGATGCCTCATCATATCGCAGAAATTATTTCCAGTAAAACAGAAATACCTGTAGGAAAAATGAAAGTTAAAGAAAAAGAAGTTTTATTAAATTTAGAAAATTTAATACATAAAAGAATTGTTAATCAAAAAGAGGCGGTAAAAGAAGTGTCTATCGCAATGAGACGGGCAAGGTCGGGGATTGGTTCTAAAAAAAGACCCATGGGAACATTTTTATTTATGGGCCCTACTGGCGTTGGTAAAACAGAAACCTCAAAAGCTTTAGCCCAAATTTATTTTGGACACGAAGAAAAAATGATAAGACTGGATATGTCTGAATTTCAATCAATTTCAGATATACCGCGTTTAATTGGAGCTGTTAGCCCCGTAGAAATGCAAGGACTTTTGACCACACCAGTTAGAGAAACTCCATTTTCTTTAGTTTTATTAGACGAAATTGAAAAAGCCCATCCAGATATTCTAAATTTACTTTTACAGGTTTTAGACGAAGGTCGTATCACAGACGGTCAAGGCAGAAAAGTTGTTTTTACAAATACAATAATTATTTGTACGTCAAACGCAGGTGCTAAAGAGATTTTTAAGGAAGTTGAATCTGGAGAGCCGTTGAATAAAGAAGAACTAGTAGGAAAACTTATAGACGAGGGAGTCTTTAAGCCAGAGCTTGTTAACCGTTTTGATGCAACTGTTATTTTCCACCCATTAACAAAAGATAATTTATTAGATATATCAGAATTAATGTTGCAAAGCCTAAAAAAGAATTTAGAAGAAAAAGAAATTAATTTTGAGATTACAGAACCATTAAAAGAAAAAATCGTTGAAATGTCATATAAGCCAGAATTTGGAGCAAGAGAGATGAGAAGAGTTATTCAAGATAACGTGGAAAATGCGATAGCCGAAGCTTTAATCTCTGACAAAATTAAGAAGGGCGACGTGATTGAAGTTGACCCTGAAAATTTTGAAATAATAACTAATAATACTTGACACGTTAATATATTAGAGTAATATAAAAGTATATTAGGATAACATGAATATAAATCAAAACCTCACAGCATTATTGTTAAGCTTGTTGTTGGGCTCACGCCCGGAGGTTTTTGATAAACTATAATAAAATTTTTAAAAAATAAAAATTGTCAAAAATCCTCCTGGCGGAGGATTTTTAAGTTCACTCTCCACTTTTGTTCCGCCGAGGCGGAACAAAAGTGGAGAGTGAAGGGACGGCACCTTCACAAAAAGGTTGGACAGGATACCGAAAGGATATTACTATGTGTGACAATCGTGACGGAAAGATTGTTGTTCCCAAAACGCCTTCGGCTGGTATGGGTTTTTGGATTGGAGCAATCCTTGAAACAGGTGAGATACCATTAAGGGGTATGTTCGGCAAAAAGGCTGTCTTGTACAAAATTAATGTGTTGTGGGTTCAGAGACCAGAATACAAAGTCGCTACGCCCCTGTTTTCCTCCGGTCCGTTTCATGAATTTGATGACGAGGAGTCGGCATTAAGATACCTACAATCTCTCGGGGTTTAATACCCGCCTAAAAAGGTGCTCGGATAAATGAGCCTAGGCTCCACAAATTGTGGGGCTTTTTTTGTTCCTCACTAAAAGCTCACTCTAGAGTGAGCTTTTAAGGGGATTTGTGGAAAACATTATTGTGCGACAATAGTGAGAAAATCACCTGTGGATAACTGGGGGATAATTAAGCCGATTTAGTCGTAAATTGGCCTAATCGGGAGAAGTGTTGACTAGGTAGCTTAAAGTGGGTATAAATAAATAGAAGTGGATAGGTGTGGATAAATGTGGGAGATCTGCTAAAACAGGTGCATAAAAATTAGAAGGAATCGTCGCATAAGTGTCGTTTGCTCCGCAAACTCCCTTAGTTGCGACGTAAGTGTAATTTGCTTCGCAAATAACCTTAGGTACGCCGTAAATTGAAATAAAGGTACATATCATATAAACATTTCAATTGACGGCATGAATTTATTCATTTCACTCATAAATTCAGATGTTAATAGGACAATACGAACATACAATTGATATTAAAAAGCGCTTAGCTTTGCCAGCTAAATTTAGAGGCGAGTTGGGCGATAAGGTTATAATCACAAGAGGTATTGAGGGTTGTTTAGCAGTGTACACAGAAAAGGAATGGAAGATAATGTCAGATAAGCTAGGGGGTTTAACAATTAGTCAAGCAGAGGCAAGGTCTTTTACTAGAATGATATTGGCTGGGGCAATGGAAGTCTCTTTAGATAAATTAGGCAGAATACTTGTTCCTGATTATTTAAAACAATACGCAGATTTAAAAAAAAATGTAGTTATCTGTGGTTTATCAAACAGATTAGAAATCTGGGATAGTGCCAAGTGGGAAACGTATAAAAAGAAAGCAGAAAAAGGGGTTGACGAAATTGTTTCAAAATTAGGAGGATTAGGAATTTAAAATGATACACACAGCAGTTCTTAAAAAAGAGGTTATAAAATTTTTAGACCCAGGACAAAATGAAAATTTTGTTGATTGTACGGTGGGCGAGGGAGGTCATGCGCAAGAATTACTTTTGAAAAATGGCCCTGATGGAAAAATTTTAGGAATTGATTTAGATCCTTTGCAAATTTCATCAGCTGAATGGTTAAAAGCACAATTTAAAGACAGAATAATTTTAATAAATGATTCTTATGCAAACTTACAAGAAATTGTTGACAGAAAAAATTTTGTGCCGGTTGGCGGAATTTTGTTAGATTTAGGAATGTCGTCGGCTCAACTTGAGGGAAGAGAAAAAGGATTTTCTTTTAAAATGGAGCAGGGGTTAGATATGAGATATAACGACCACATGAATTATCTAACAGCGGAAAAAATTGTGAACGAGTGGCCAGAAGAGAGGATAGAAAAAATTTTAAGTGAATATGGAGAAGAAAAATTTTCAAAAAAAATTGCAAAAAATATTGTAGAACAAAGAAAATTAGGAAGAATTAAAACTACATTCCAATTAATAGAGATTATAAAAGATAGTACCCCGTCAGCTTATTGGAGAGGAAAAATACATTATGCCACAAGGACGTTTCAAGCATTAAGAATTGCAGTAAACGACGAACTAGAAAATATAAAAAGAGTTTTACCCCAGGCACTTTCAATCTTATCTCCTGGGGGAAGGCTAGTGGTCATATCTTTTCACTCTTTAGAAGACAGAATTGTTAAAAATTTTTTTAATCAATCAACAAAAAACGACGAAGCAAAACTATTAACCAAAAAGCCTATAACTGCATCAAACCAGGAGATTAGAGAGAATCCTCGTGCGAGATCAGCAAAGTTACGGGCATTAGTAAAACAATGATAACAGCAACGTTAAATTATTCTAGAATACAAAAAAACATACAAGCCAAAGTTGACTCTGTTAATTTGCTTAAAGTAAATTGGAAGATAGCCTGTTCTATCTCTTTGTTTTTATGTTTGTCGCTTTTGATTCACTATGTTTGGCAGGTCAATAATTTAACAATGGGGTCATACCTAATTACTAGCTATGAAAAACAAGTTAATAAGCTTTCAGATGAAAATAAAAATTTGGAAGTAAGTTTTGCAGAAAACAGTTTTTTGGGTCAGGTACAACAAAAAATACAAGCTTTGAATTTTCAAAAAGCAACATCAATAAAATATATACAGATTTTAGACAATTCTCTTACTGCCGTTAGGAAATGAAAAAACCTTCAAATTGGCGTACAAGTTTAATTTTAATTTTAATCCTTATTTTTGGGGCAGCTATTATTAGCCGCCTATTTTTTCTACAGATTTTAGAGCATAAGTTGTTTCAGGCTCAAGCATTGGGTCAGCAGGTCGGTTTTAATAATATAATCGGCTCACGGGGGCAGATTTTTTGTATAGCATCTCAGGAAAGCAAGGGAGCCTCTGGAATAGGAGAAACAAAAAGTTTGGCCATTAATAAAGACAGTTGGACGATCTCTGCTGATCCAAAAGAAATTGTAGATAAAATAGTTTTTTCTGAATTACTAAGTGAAAATATTGGTTTAACGCAAGAAGAAATACTTTTACAGCTTGATAGCAACGATTCGTACCTTGTTATAAAAAAAGATTTATCAACAGATGATTTAAGCAAAATAAAAGCATTAAATCTTAAGGGCTTATTTTGGCAGAATAATCCAGATAGATTTTATCCGCAAGGAGAAATTTTATCTCAGACAGTAGGTTTTTTAGGAGGAGGTGGTTCAGGCCAATACGGTGCTGAGGGATATTACGATGATATTTTGCAGGGGAAATCTGGTGTTATAAAAGAAAAAAGGGGACTAGACGCTATTCTTTTTAATGATGACCAAATATCTTTAGATGGTTCCGATATCTATCTTACAATAGATTATAATATACAGTTTCAAGCAGAATCATTGTTAAAAAAAGCCAAGGACAATTTTGATATAGATTCCGGCCAAATTATAGTTTTAAAACCTGATTCTGGAAGAATTTTAGCTTTGGCAAATTTTCCGTTTTTTGATCCTAACCAATATTCTAAAGAAAAAGATCTTGATATTTTTCAAAACACAGCCGTCCAAAAACTTTTTGAGCCAGGGTCTATAATGAAACCATTTACAATGGCCTCCGCTTTAAATGAGGGGAAAATAACACCCGAAACAACCTATATAGACACGGGTTCTTTAAGTTTTGGAATAAAAACAATACATAATTTTAATAATAAAATTTACGGTGAGCAAACGATGACTCAAGTTTTAGAAAATTCTATTAACACGGGTGCTGTTTTTGCTCAACAGCAGATAGGAAATAAAAAGTTTTTTGAATATATTGAAAAGTTTGGCTTTACTGAAAGGACAGGAATTGATCTTCAGGGCGAAGTTTATTCTCGTAACGATAATTTAAGAAACGGACCTGATATGAATTATGCCACAGCTTCTTTCGGTCAAGGGATTGAACTAACTCCAATGCAAATTGCCAGAGGATTTTCAGCAATTGCCAACGGAGGTAAATTAATAAATCCGTATATAGTTGAGAAAATAGTAAATGGTAGAGATAAAATTGATATAGAGCCAAAGGCATCTGACCAGATTATTTCTCAAAAAACAGTTTCTGATCTAACAATGATGTTAATCAGTGTTGTAGAAAATGGTTTTGATAAGGTAGCAAAAATACCAGGTTATTATATGGCTGGTAAAACGGGCACGGCTCAGGTCCCTTTAACAGGTGCAAAGGGGTATGATGAGAATAAAACTATTCAAAGTTTTGTTGGATTTGGTCCGGCTTTTAATCCTCAATTTTTAATATTGGTTAAATTAGACAATCCAAAAGTCTCAGCGTCTTCTCTTTCTGCGCTTCCTGTTTTTAAAGAATTAGCACAATATATAATTAATTATTGGAAAATTCCGCCAGATTACGACGACAGTGTTGAATAGACATATTTATAAGTTTATGTTAAAGTAAATTTATAAGAGCTCTATGCGTCGATTCGCGACGCCGAGCCCAACAAAAATTTTTTTGAAAATTTTTGTATAGGGCTCCCATCGTCTAGCCTGGTCTAGGACGCGTCCCTCTCACGGACGAAACATGGGTTCGAATCCCATTGGGAGCACTACAAAAACAAAGGGCGCCTGACAAAGGTGTTTTTTGTTTTTGTAGTTATTCAGCGGAATTTGAACTCAGTCGTCCCCGCATGACCCTTCCGCCCGCAGGTGGAAACCCGTTTGCCTTCGGGCAACTACCTTCGAATCCCGTTGGGAGCACCATCAAAACGAGCCATTTATCAACAGGTGGTTCGTTTTGTTTTGTTTTTTAAAATGGTAAAATATAATAAGATGTTTTCTAAAAAAATATTTAAAGATTATATTTTTCCTGTAGCCACAATATCAGGTGCTATTGTTGGTGTCGGGTTTTTTTCTTTACCCTATATTGCCTCAAAGGTTGGAATATGGTTAATGCTTTTTTATTTTATTGTTTTAACTTTTTTGGTTGTTGCGATGCATTTGATTTTTGGAGAAATAAGCTTAAAAACTCCAGATTTTAAAAGGCTACCAGGGTTTGTAAAATACCACTTAGGGAAATGGCCAAGCAGAGTGTCTTTAATCACCAGTACAGCGGGTCTTTTCGGTCTTCTTTTAGTATATCTTGTTGTTGGTAGTAGTTTTTTAACGAATATTTTCTCACCTAAATTTGGTGGGACTCAATTCCATTATGCTTTAATTTATTTTTGCGTTGCTGTTACAGTTATTTATCTTGGAATAAGAGTAATATCAAAAGTTGAATTGGCAGTTATATGTTTTTTGCTCGTTAGTTTAATTTTTATATTTTTAAAAAGCTTTTCGCAAATTAAATTTCAAAACATTCTTTTACCTGGAACAGAATCCGGAATTTTAAGTTTATTTCTACCTTACGGGCCAATTATTTTTTCTTTGTGGGGAGCTGGGATAATCCCAGAAACAGAAGAATTGTTGGGAAAAAGTAAAAAAACAATAAAAAAGGTTATCGTTATTGCCACCTTAATTCCAGCCATTATCTATATTTTGTTTACTGTTGGAGTTTTATCTATTTCTGGAAACCAAACAACAGAGTCCGCTTTTTTAGGGCTTGAAAGTTTTTTGGGGTCAGGAGTGGTTTCAGTAGGATTTTTATTAGGAGCAATCACGACATTTGTGGGTTTTGTGATATCGGGTTTGACACTAAAAAAAGTTTTAATGTACGACCTTAAAATCAAGCAGTTTCCAGCCCTTATAATCACATGCTCTGTTCCATTAATTCTTTTTTTGTTAGGACTTAATTCTTTTATTTATTTAATATCATTTATGGGAGGGGTTTTATTTGGAATAGAAGGAATTTTTATTTTATTAATGTATCAAAAAATAGGTGGCAAAAAAATTATAATTTTACCACTGACATTAGTGTTTGTTTTTGGTATAATTTACCAATTAGTTTATTTTATTAAGTAAACGTAAATTCATATGCTTTTTTATATAGTCGCCTTTATAGTATCAATTTGTGTTTTAGCCTGGCTTGGGTCCCATTTAATCGGAACGTTAGTAAATCTTGCAAAATATCTTGGTTGGCGCGAATTCGTAGTTGCTTTTTTTGTTATGGCTGTTGCAGGATCTTTGCCAAACCTGTTTGTGGATATTGGTGCCGCTTTGCGAGGGTTTCCAGAACTTGCTTTCGGAGATATTTTAGGTGGTAACCTTGTTGATTTAACTTTTGTAATGGCTATAGCTATTTTTATGAGCAAAAAGCCCATACCCGCAAAAAGCAACATGATTCAACTCAGC
>Ga0172381_10003857_pt1 | contig 15705 bp, 13 predicted proteins | sample Leawel6488metaG_FD_119754 | JGI IMG/M metagenome (GOLD analysis project Ga0172381, IMG submission 119754) | Leachate microbial communities from a municipal landfill in Southern Ontario, Canada - Leachate well 64-88 metaG | ecosystem: Engineered > Solid waste > Landfill > Unclassified | place...
AGGGCTCGTCTGCAATATTCTGGTCACAAGTGGGCGACTGGACACCAACGACGTATTCTCTTTCACCGCCAAGCCATACAACAGAGCGTTCGAGGTTGAAGTTGAGGGCGCTGGCAATCCTTACATCATGCCAGCCGCCACCTATTCAACTGCGACTGATCTCGTCGATGCGATCAACTTGCTTGTTACCGTCGAGGATTACGTTGCCGTCGTCAACAGCGACGGTTATCCGGAGCTTCGTACAAAGGTAGCTGGTCACCGTATCCAGCTCACCAGCTCGTGCGCATTTGCGAAAGAAGTCGGCACGGAGCAGTACGTCTACGACATTCCGCGTAGCTACTTGTTTGGAACCGACGCCGAGCCATACTTCATCAACAGCCAAAGCAACCGCATCGCAATCGACGTGATTCCAGCAGACAGAAGCACGACGGTTAGCCTCTCGTTCACTATTTTGACCGGGACGAATCTGTCTGCTGCTACGATTGCGGCTGCAATCAATGGCAATGGTATGTATGCTGGCGACACATATTTCACAGCATTCGCTATCACGGCTCCAGGTAATATACAGCATGTCGTGATCGTGACATCTGATTCGCACCAGTTAGACCAGCTACAATTGAAGGCAAGCTACTCGAACCTCAAGACATTGACGTTCGCAGAAGAGCTTGGCATCCTAGCACCTTACACAAAGGCGTATCGCGGGTTCTACGACAGCCGTGTTTCGCTGCCGCCAACCGGCGAAGTGACACCTTCTGTGCCGTTGTCCTGCGAGTTGGACCCGAGCGGCCCGGAGTGTGCCTTGGACGCTGCGTACTTCCACAGCATTGTCGGTTGGTTTGTGGCGACAAGCGCCGGAACGTGGCTTGATAGCTACACTCTGACGCTATCTCTACAGACGCAAATCGCTGGTAATCCGGCTGCACGCTATCAACTGGTTATCACCGATCCGAACGGTGCCACCGCCGACAACGTGCAGAACATCAGCTTCGACAAGACCGATGACCGTTATATCGGTAATGTTTTGAACCCTGGTACTGCCTATGGTGGTGCCAACGGCAACGATTTCGTCAACTGGGAAGACCGCCCGGCGTTCTTGAACAACGACGAACTCGATCCGAGCACCTATGAAGTCAGACAACCAGCCCAACTTGCGAGCCATATATTCAGCGGCGGTTCCAATGGCATCCCGATCGATCCCGCATTTTCAAGCGAGCTCGACGCCGCAATTATCGGCAACCCGCAAGATTCGAGCGGCATGTACGGCGTCCAGAATTCCGAGACATTCGACATCAACTTGCTCATCATACCAGGCATGACATCTGGTGCGGTGATCGGGCAGGGTCTGCAACTGTGCGAAAGCCGTGGCGACGTGCTTTACTTGGTCGATCCGCCTTTTGGATTGCGGCCACAGCAAGTCGTCGACTGGCATAATGGTATGCTGCTTTCTGATCTGTCTCATGCAATCAACAGTAGCTACGGTGCTCTGTACTGGGGCTGGCTTGAGATCTACGACCAGTTCAGCAAGCAGAACATTTGGATTCCGCCATCCGGACACGTTGGTTCGGTCTTCGCTCGCACGTCGAGAGTGGCCGACCAATGGATGGCTCCTGCCGGTATCAATCGCGGCAAGTTGCTAACGCCGTTGGCCGTCGAATACAACCCGAGCCAAGGCGAGCGTGACCTGTTATATGGTAGCGGCAACGCCGTGAATCCATTGGTTGCGTTCCCGAAGGACGGTATCGTGGTCTTCGGTCAGCGAACACTGCAACGCACTGAAACAGCCCTTGATCGGGTCAATGTGCGGATGCTGTTGATCTACCTGAAGAAGAACTTGGTACAAATACTTCGAGCTTTTGTGTTCGAGCCGAATGATGCAACGACTTGGGCACAGGTTCGAACGCTTATCAACCCATTTATGGCAGACATCCAAGCCCGACGTGGGTTGGACGCCTACAATGTGGTGTGCGACGATTCGAATAATACCCCACAGCGGCGTGATATGAATCAATTGTGGGTGTCAGTGTTCATCAAACCGACCCGTGCGATTGAATTCATCGTGCTCAACTTGGTGGTCATGCAATCTTCGGCATCCTTCAGTTCCGAGGAAGTCCTGGCAGCAGGTGGAGTTGTGGTGAGTGGAAGATAGTCCGACGCGACGAATGGGCGAGAGGGCCAGCGAAAGCTGGCCCTCTTCGTATTATGAAATTAGCACTACTTAATGAAGATACTTTAAGCCCTGAGATACGTAAAAAGGCGCGTCAATTGATGCATAAAGCTGCTGATAATATAAATCAGCGAAGCCCAGCAGCACGCGGCGAAGAACCAGAACGGACAGATATACAGCCATATTCTTTTGAAGATGCTGCAAATGAATTAGGGGTCGATTTACAGACATTCTTCAATCTAGTGAGCAGTGGCAGCGGCTCTACGTATGGCAGGAGCGATGTAAAAGACACTACTCTATATAATGTCAGATCGCTACGAAATCTAAAGATATTGCTTGATAGACTTGGAGTAGCTAGAGCAGTCGCACACAAATTGTTCAGATTCTATCTTGATAACTACCGAGTTTTGAGAACACATAGGTCAGGTAATCCTGCTAATATATCAGATGAAGACGCCTTAAAACAACTACTAAATAGAGAGAGACTAGTCTGTTTGATTGATGAGCCACATATAGATACTGTACGCGGTGATAACAGATTTATAATTCGGCGATACGGGAAAGGTGTATTCTATGTAGCACGACGAGAGGATAAAGATGTAGTCGATGAGATACAGAAGACTACACATCAAAAGACTAGTGATTTATTACGTGGCATGGCATTTGGATACCGACCAGAGGAGGTCTTTAGCTTCGTTAGGTCAAAAGGCGTGGATGTAGACAAGGAAGTGGATGATTTAGTAGGTGACGACAGTTTCAAGCAGCATGGCACCTATTTATGATGCGGACACTTACCATAGAGACCCTTAGCCTTGTTGCAGTTTGCACATAGTAGCTGTAAATAGTCAGGATAATCGTTAGCGATAATCCAACTAGCAGTTACCTGTTTAACCTCTTTGCGATGTTCGTTACCATCGTTGTTGATATGATCAAATTCTAAGAAGGCCCAATTAGACTCACCGCAGCAAACGCATTTACCACCGTAATGAGCAATAACTTTTAATCGTATTTTGCGATTTTTGTTGTATGGTATAACATCTTTACAATGAGGGCAAATTTTGTAATTGGCGATACCGCGATTACAATTCGCACACAATATTCTTAGATCAGTTGGAAATTTATGTCTTATTATCCAACTCATCATATGCATACCAACTAGACGTCGATGACGCTTGCCGTCGCCGTTAATGTGATCTACTTCTAAAAATTCGTAAGTTGTCTCACCGCAGCATGCGCATTTTGCACCATAATGATCCAGAACTTTTTCACGGTCTCGATGCCATTTGCGTTTGCTAGCTTCTACGTGAATGTCGTTACATTTCTTACAGCGTATTGATTCGTCAACAGATAAGTCAACGCCACATACTGTGCATTGATTTTTTGCTCTGCGGTCATTATATCGCTGCATGATAATCAACGTTTGATAAGCTGTGTGGCTAGCACAATAAATCTTGCCTGGTAGTGGTGCTTTGCCACATCTAGGGCATAATCCTTTTGCAATCCAGCGCTTATCATGGGCGATGCGTTCTCTTTTGCCTTTCTCTTTACACTTATCGCACATTTTGCCTTTTGTGATATGCCTCCCACATAAGCAAACTCCTATGGCTTGTCTGGCTTTCCGAGCAGCCTTTCGTCTTTCGCTTTTCCTTGTCAGACATTTAGAGCACGACGACTTCTCCGAATCGCGAGGACCACCGCACATCAAACATAAGTTATTGGTGATACGGTGCTGACGCTGGAGATGATATTCAGTTTTGCGATCTTTCATGACGCACCTGTGGTGAAAATGAACGTCCAATGATTAAATACATTTCCACAAACATTGAAATTATGACGAGGGTCTTGCCCATCAATTTGGTGGTCTAACCAACCTCGAAGGAGGGTCTTTTGCCCGGATTCAACATATGTGGAACAGGTAACGGTCCAGCCGCCAACTTGGAAACTCGCAGAAAACATCGCTGGGTTTTTCGAACCCTCGGCGGTGTTAATCCGGCTGCGTTACTGGTCCTGCAATCGGCATCGCGACCGAATTTCAAGTTCGCAGAACCAGAAATGCATCACGACCAGGAAGTGGCTTACTTCGCCGGTAAGCAGACCTGGGAGCCGGTCAGCATGAAGTGGTATGATGTCGAGCAGAACCCCGACGTATCAGACACAATCTATCAATGGCTACGAACCGTTGTCGATCTGCCGACAGCTACCGTGTATGCACCAGCCGTGTATAAGCAGCAAGCGACGTTGGAGATGATCGGTGCTGCTGGGAATACGACCGAAACATGGATCATGTGTAATGCATGGCCAAAGGAAGTCAACTGGGGTGATCTGGATTATACAGCGACCGATATCGTGACGATTGAAGCGACGTTGCGATACGATCGAGCCATCAAAGGCTAACGTTATTATTGTTAGTAGAAGGCCAGCAATTGCTGGCCTTCTTCGTATATATAACATTCATATCAAACCTAAAGTAGTTGTTGTGCCTTCCTCTATATGAATTGGCGATACAAGTGCCAGGATTCAACATCGGTCAGAACAATCAAGCGCAGCAGCCTGGAGCCACTGTTGAAGTGGCACGCCAACATCGTTGGAAGTTTGCTACTCTCGAACCTCTGAAGGATATATTATTATATGCCCATAAGTCAGGTAGGCCAAGGGTAGAATTCGATAAGGCTACTCTACATTACCAACAAGATTGTGTCTATTTCCCCGGCAAGCAGAAGTGGACACCAATAGAAATAAGCTTCTATCACGTCATCACCAATGCCGACGCTGCCTTTCAGATCTATCAGTGGTGGTCTACTGGTGTCATAAATATCAACAGGTCGCAGATTAACCTTAGGAAGCGGACCTGCACGCTAGAAATGCTTAATGGAACCGGTGCTGCTATCTACAGATATACGATGCACGGTTGCTGGCCATCTAAGGTAACTCCAGATGAGCTTGATTATACCTCATCTAAGATATCTGAGATCACATTTACCCTAGAGATGGATAAGTCGACTGAAGAGAAAGTTGACGTCGAGGACCAGGCACCAGCCGCATAAGGAGAATATTACGCCAGGATTCATAGTTGCTACTGATGTTGGTGCAGGAATTGCAGCTACAGAGAATAATCTGAAGCCGGTTTACCAATATACCTGGGAGATTGTTAATCTATTTGAGGATAACCGTAACTTATTCCCGACGAAATTATTAGCAAAGGAGGCGACACTACCGACCTTCACGATCACAAAAGATACTGTCGATGGTTCTTCACTCGTTTATAAATATGCTGGAATGGTTACTTGGGAAGATATCAGAATCACGTTCTATGATGTCGTGGTAGGCTCTAACAAGGCATCGCAGATCATTAAGGATTGGCGTGAGAAGGTATGGTCGGTAAAGTCCGGCCTCAGTAGCCCAGTCGATTATAAGAAAGATTCCGTTATCAAGGTCTACAACCTAGACTTCTCAGCATGGACTACCTGGACTCTTTACGGTAGCTGGCCGCAGAGTGTTAAAGAAGGCGATTTAACATATACCGCTACCGAAATAAAGGTGATCGACGTAACTATTGCATATGATTGGGCCGATTCTTCGTCAGATAGCAACTATGTACCAGAAGGTTATTGATATTCTTGCGAGCTCTTCTGCTTGGTAGATATAATCTAGACCGCATAAAACAAGCTATCTATAGGTGGACCAATGGCAGACCGTGTAGAAGAAGAAGTACGCCTTACTGGCGGTGATACTCCAAGCCCATCGCAAGCACAAACACAATCAGCAACGCCATTGAGCGAGAAGCCGGTTTCGGACATTTCAAAACTGGTCGGCAATGCTACATCTGATCTTGATATCGTCGATATCATTTCAAGGGCTACGCCGGAACAGCTAATTCCTTGGGAAGAGACAACTTTACCAAGTAAGGGACTTTATTATGGATGGAGTTCTGGGGTAATTGGTGTGAAGGCATGGTCGGCAAAGGTCGATAAGATCTTAGCCACTGCACGACTGGCACAAACCGGCCAATCCATCGATTACATGCTTAAAGAATGCTGCCGGTTCCCAGATGGATTCGATGTTCAAGATTTATTGGTTGGCGATCAGATCTATCTATTGTATTATCTGCGCGGCATCACCCACGGTAATATCTATGAGTTTGCGTCGACTTGCCCGAATCAGCAATGTCAGCAAGTCGCCACACATTCTATTGACTTGAATGAGCTTGTCACCACGATCGTTTGGGCAGATGAATCGCTCGGCTCTGAGCCTTTTAAGGTGTCGCTGCCATATCTGAGCAAGACGACCGGAAGGGAAATTACGGCATCGATCAGATATCTTCGCGTACGTGATGCGAATGGCATCCAACGTGCGAAGAAGGCCCAAAATATGATCGTTGGTGGCTCTAGAGCCAAGATCAAGCCAAGAGAGCGTGCTCAACAATTCGTTGATCACAGCCACGACGAGATAGCTCTCGATGATCTGGTTACTCAGAATATCGAGACGGTTATCGTCGACATTATGGGCGTTACAGATCGATTCAAGATAAAGAGCATCGTTAATAAGATGCATTCTACGGACATAGCCGTCATCAGAGAATGGCTGTCCGAAAACACCCCCAGCATCGAAACGATGGTCGAGATACAATGTGCGGCATGCAATGAAGCATATCGCGCTATGTTGCCGATCACCGAATCCTTTTTTCGTCCACAAATCACACGAACAGTGTGAAAAAGAATGGAATATGCTGATGGAGCAGCAATTCATGTTGAGAGCAGGAGTGGGCGGTAGTGGAGAATTGACGCTGTTCGAACAGAATTCGATGACTGGCGAAGAGCGTGCATGGTGGGCTAAAAAGCTGGAGAGGGTGGCTGAAGAACGGAACAAGAAGGAATCTTCAGCAATGCCGTCTACTCTACCTCACTAATAATCTTCGGCTTAGCAAAGATATTGAAACGAGGTGCAGTATGGCCGTATATCAACGAATCTCTGCTAGGCGTGGCAACACAGTACAATTAGACACGCGATTCCTGCGAGGTGGGATTCCTACCGCCCCGTACGCGATACGCAAAGTCGAAATATACAAGACTCAGATAATTCCAGCGAATCTGATCGCATCATTCATTGTTGCTGATCCCTGGGAGCCGAATTATCCATCGCCTGTCGAGTATATCCGAGGTGACACACCTGATGGGGCTTGTGGGACCGAAGGCGAGCAAGGAGCGATACTACCAGGCGAATATCGGCTCTTGCTCGATATTCCAGCAGACGCAGCGGTACCGGACGTCTATTTCGACGTTTGGAGTTATATCCCGACTGACCCGTGCACTCTTGAAGAATTTGCCGGTGCATGTGTGATTGGTACCGACGGGCATACGAGATACCCAGACTTGAATGACCCCGCATTAAGTGGTCTGATCCTGCAGGCGTGCAATAAATTCTGGGTATATGCAGACGACTGGGATGTACAAGATTCGCTAACATCTGTCAGACTTGGCTTTGAGCCGCTCGATCAGAAGTTCAACCAGCCAGAGGTCAGACCACTGGAAATCGGCATCATGCCTTTGCCGTTGTATGACTATGATTTCAACTTGGTAGCGCCAATCCTACCACAACTTATCGGCACTATTACAATTCAGACAGAAAACCATGAAATATTGGTCGAGGAAGAACCCTTGACTATTGGCTTGCGGCAAGGGTCGTATCGTTCGAATCCGTACGTATTCAGATATATGGTCGACACGACCAAATTCTTGAAAGGGACCTACCAATATAAAGTCACCGCCATACTCCCAGATGGCTCGACACGATGCAGCAAGCAATTCATATTGACGATATCGTAAAACATGATACAATATACAAAAATCGGATTAACAACGTATGTCGAGGTGATTCAGGTCACTCCATCGGTAGGTAAATTCGCTATAAGCACCGTAATATTAGGTGTCTCTAGGTGGCAGAACCCAGGAAATCGATTTGATGTGATTGGAGATGGCGTAGTCGATATTAACGACTACAATGCGATAGCTAACTATATCGCCACCTACGGGACCGGACCGCTGCCGAAGAATAGACCAACAAATCAGCCATATGTTGATGTTAGTGGCGACGGTATCGTCGATAATCGTGACATTACGCAGCTTCTTGCCTATATGCAGAATAAGAAGCTCATCGACACAACACAGATGTCAGAGTATGGCATTACCGACATCAAATTAGAACGTGATCTAATTGATCCAGCAACCGTAACGACTGCTAATGATGTCGCCGCCCAGAAGAACATTTTTCCGACAAACGACTATCTGGTTTTTCAGCGTGATCTATCAACCAATGATCTGACTGAGATTTCGTACTCGACACCGGTAGTAAGTCGAGACAGCCTTGTTTTTGTTAGCAAACAAGTTATCGTACCTGTTCATCCGTTTACACCAGGATGCTACAATGATTCATGCGTTTTCAGATTGATAAAATCGAGAATCGCTGCGAGCGAAATATTGCCGATACGATTCAATAAAGCTGTTAGTACGACCGGAGTTATAACTGGTAGCGGATTGCCGATGCCTGGTATGGATACGAGCGATATACCAGCACAGCCAGTAGTAGCAGAGCAGGTTGCGCCGACCATCACATACGTCGAGCAGACTTCGATAGAGCCGACTCCAATAGACGTCATACCACCACCGGTTGTGATTCTCGACATATTCCCATCGCCATGTGTTATTGTTGGTGAAATAAAGCTGGTTTGTGTGTCGACTGATGGCAGCGATAACGCTAATACAGTAGCCTGTACAGCGAAGATGACTTCTAATACGACACCAACACCATATGTTGCTAGTGCAGATAGCGAGCGATCAGAAAACAATCCAACGTATCTTGGACAATATGTTTTTAAATCTTATCGATATGGTGTACAGCAGATCGAAACAACATTAAATCCGACAACTTCTGACTTTTATCATTGGATTGGCGGAGACTATGAAATAAATTGGGCATTGTCGGGCGGCGACGACCCCAGCCGCATGGCTGGTTTCATCGATCCAAGAACTATACCAGGTGCCTATCTGATCTGCTTGGAGGACCAACGACCTCCTCGCGATTCTGTGTTTGATGCATGCGTCCTTGTTCGTCCTTTACCAAATGGTAAAGTTAGTTGTTTGCAGAACGGTGAATCAGATCACACTTATGTACATAAGCTATTTGGACCAGGAGGTAATGTTGTCTTCAATCCATTCGTTCATGGTAACTCGTGGACGACATGGGAAAAGGCATCGTCCTTCTGTCCGGCATGGAAGGCGTTTAATAAATCTAGCCTCAACGAGAATGATATGTGGGCTAGTCAGACGACTCCATTCCCGCATTATTTGAAATATGATTTTCGCACCGCTGTAGTCATAAATAAATATGCTATACAAGAGCGCAATTCGCCGAATTTTGTAGGTTTCCCGAAAAATTTTAGCCTACAGGCTTCAAATGATAATGTAACCTGGACTACGCTTGACACTAGAGCTAGCGTTAATGCACCAGGACCGGCATCCTGGAGCAGCTATTTCTCATTTGATAACGGAATAGCATATCGCTATTATAGATTAAGTGTCACTGCTGTTACTGGTGGTGGTACAGAGACTAACATATCTGAACTTAAGCTAATCTGCGTCTCTGTTGATGGCGCAAATAATGCTTCAACGAATGCTTGTACTACTATTATGGCGTCTGATACAGTACCAGAACCGAGTGTCGTTAGTACTACGAGTGAATATTATTCTGAATATCGCTCGACATATTATTCGGCGTGGAAAGCATTCAATGGTACGAATCTCGGTGAATCGGATCGATGGATAAGTGCAACGTCAACTGCACCATGGTATATCCAATACGATTTTGGTGTTGGTCGTGCAGTCGCTATAAACAAATATGCTATTCAAGAACAGAATTATGATGGAACGACTGTTATAAATGGCGAGATCATAAACGAGCAGAACTATAACAGTGGCGACGGATTCCCACGCGATTTTACTCTTCAAGGCTCAAACGATGGTGCCAATTGGGTAATTCTAGATACAAGAGATAATGTTGAAGCGCCGGGTTTGAATTCTTGGACTCCCTATTTCACGTTTTCTAACGGTGTGGCTTATCGTTATTACAAGATTAATATTACTTCCGTTAATGGACAGCTACCAATGCCAATTGAGGGTACGACATCGCCAACCGATTGTACGATTGTCATCAGCCCAAGTGCTACGATCAGGAATGTCGTAATCACACAATATAATGAAGCCGAACGTGTTACTCCTATGCTCCAGACAGCAGGGCAGTCGCAGACAACTCTTTATTCTAATCAGGATTTAGTCATAACCTTCAATGCATATGATCTTGATAAGGGCGTTTACTCAGCATCATTGTGGCTGGACGGAGTGCGAATACCGATTACTACAGGCCCGCACACAGACATGAGTGTTGGGGGAGTAAACTTTGGTGTGGCAATTGGGCAGCGTGCTGCAGGCACTCATAGTTATACAATCGTAGCTACAAATAACGACGGCGTTTCAACAACACCACCATACACTTGCTGGTTTACTGTATTGCAGGGTGGAGCGTGATATGACGGTGCCAACTAGACAAATCGTGCAACCCCAGACTTCTGCTGTGCAGCAATATCCGATTTCGTTCGATAACAGGTATATGCTCACCGGATTTGTGAGTGCTAGCTTGGTACCAGGCACGCCATTTGTCAATATGTGGGGTAATGTTACTGTAGCTAGCTTATTGGTGACAGATAAAAAGGGTGTCGCGTCGAGAATCAATAGACGGCTACAGACGCTGAATCAAGATAATGTGTCTGTAGCTTATGATCAAGAGACATTAGATTCTATTTTGGCTTTGTTGCGGATTTGCCGTTGGCCTGATATAGATCGTTACAAAGCGTTTCTATTAGATGCAAACACTCTATACCCATGTACTGTTACGAATCTTGAAACTAATCAGTGGGTATCGCAGCCACTCGAAATTGACATTGACCATACGATATTCACGACACAGTATGCTCTATGGCAAGTGCAACAGTTGGAGTATTCCGGCTATGATCTGCCTCAACTTGGAGACGTTTGGAGTGGCGGTTTAGTTTTAGGATTAGAAAACACAACGATCAGCCTAGGTGCTTACCGTACCCAGGATGTGCTATTCGGAAGCTCCGCCACAAGTCCAACGTATATTGAGAAATTGACAACTACTTTCCCTGTGGCTGGATATCAATATTTACGTGCAGCTGGATATAACACGCCTTTTGTTAGAGCTGATTTACCATATACGATAGAGTGGTACAGCGATTCGTCTGATGTTGTGGCGACAGATTTATATTGTAGAGACTTGTGCTGCTCTGGGTGCGATGGGGCCTACTATGGTAGCTTTCCTCCATCTGGTTCGGTTGTTGTTGACGGGCACCCAAATGGAACTCAACGCTTATGGCTCATTAAAGGTAGGAATGCATCTGATGTAGTTATTACACAGATGTGGTTTAGTGCTGTCGCTACTTGCCCAAGAAGGTTAACGTATTTCGGCGATTTCATAGAGGATTGCAAGCTGCCGCCATCTCCACCGCCACCACCTCCTCCGCCGTCGCCTACTCCACTTCCACCTCCGCCATCGCCGTCAACTAGTCCGTCGTTGTCGCCGTCGCCATCAAGATCGTCTTGGCAATCGTTGTCGCCTTCGCCTTCACCTTCACAATCGTTATTATCGCCATCTGTATCAGTATCGCCATCACCTTCGCTTTCACTATCGGCCTTGTCGCCCTCGCCATCTAGATCGACTTCACCTTCGACATCTAAATCACCATTGGCTTCGCAATCATTATCGCTTTCGCCGTCATTGTCGCCTTCACTATCATACTCATTGTCGCCTTCACTATCATACTCATTGTCGCCTTCACTATCATACTCGTTATCACCTTCACTATCGTTAAGCTTGTCGTTATCGCCATCGCCATCAGCAGCAGTTAGCCATAACTATGGCAAACCACGTATATCAGATGCACTTGACGGAAGATTTATAATAGTGTGGGAAAATGATGACAATCTAGCAGCGCCAATTGTCATGGCGCAGGCTTTTAACTCGGATGGAACCGAAGCGACTGCCCCATTTATAGTACCATCTTATGCAAATAAGACCAGCTATACACCAGATGTAGCAATGGCTTATGATGGAACATTTATTGTTACTTGGAGAGGACCAGATGTAGACTTTAATACTGGTATTCAAGTCAGAATGTATAATGCTGATGGCACTCCTAAGGCAGATCAATTTCGCGCCAATATATTAGCTGATGCTAGTTATAATACACCATCTATTGCAATGCGTAGCGATAAAACTTTTATTGTTGTGTGGTCTCAGTACGATTCGGCTGATATGAACCCAGAGGGTTGGCTTATACGCGGCCAGAGATTTAGTGCGGCAGGATCGAAAGTCGGTAATGCATTTTTGATTTCTCCGAAGACCGGGGCTGATACATATGGTGCATTCCATAAGATTAACCCCGACATAGATATCGCTGATAATGGCAACTTTGTTGTGGTGTGGGACGATTACCGTGATACGTTAACATACTCATATATGCCGTATGGCAAGAGATTTAATTCTTCTGGCACCGCACTCGGTAGTGAATTCAGGATCAGCACTACAGACAACACGATGCAGGAACATGTACATCCTAGAGTATCTGTTGCTGCAAACGGTTTATTTGTCGCAACATGGCATACTTACATAGGAACAGGTACTTATGCATATGATGTATATGCTAGACGTTATAACGCTTCTGGTACAGCACAAGGTAACGATTGGCGTGTCAATGATCATACGGCTAATTACCAGTGGTACCCTGATGTAGCATGTGATCGCGACGGTAATTTTACAATTGTTTATGAAAGTTGGAATCAGCCAGATGATCCGATTACAGTAGATTACGGAGTCATAGCCAAGCAATATGCCGCCGACGGTACTGCCCGTAGTGGATATATCATTAATAACCCTTCTTTAGAGCATCGCGGTATCGGAGATCAGACAAATGTAACTGTTACACGAAAATGTGCAACTGGTATGTGGTCTGCGGCTTGGGATGGTCTACAGGGGATAGCACCAGATGGCGGTGTAAGCGGTATTTGGCATTCACAGATAGTTGGCTCGCCAATACCAGCTATAGCGTGGAGCTTTAGTGCTCCATTATCAGGTACATACTCGGCTGGAACGATAATACCAATTACGTGGACTGCATATGGTATTCAATCTGGCTATACTGTTTGTCTGTGCTATTCTACAAATGCTTCTCCTTCTGGCGGAACAAAACATTGGATATCTGTTGGTGAGATTGCCGCTACTAATGGTACTACCACATGGAGTTGGAATTCAACAGGTGCTGTTGCTGGAACTTATTATATTGGTGGATATATATGGAATGGTAGTTCTCCGACATATGCTTGGGGTTCTAGTACATTTATCATTACATAAGATAAGCAGTATGTATTTAATTGTTTGCTAGCAAGCTACAAGATGATATTACAAGTACCACCTGAAAAAATAACTGGTTGGGTTTATAAGAACTTCCCCGACTGCAAGCCGAGAAAGGGAGGTGATGAGCTACGTATCAACAACCCGTTCGACGGTGATGAAGGATACCATTTTAATATCAGTGTTGAAAAGGCTTCTGTCCACGATTGGCGTGGTGACTCAGCGTGGGCCGGAATCAATCCGAATACCGGCAAGATAAACAAGCGAACGTTCTTAAGGTTCGTCCAACAATACTTAACCCTTAAGAAAGGAAACTGTTCATTTTCCCAGGCCGTCCAAGACGTTCTGGGAGCGTCTTCCGGTGCCCGTGCGTTATTCAAGTGGCACAGAACACGTCTGATGCCAGAACTCAAAGAGAACGCTTCTCTCGCCCTCCCAGAAGGCACGATGGAATTTGGAGAGACACAGCCAAAACTTGTGGCTGGTCTTATTGCTTGGCTTGCCAGTAGGGGTGTTGATCACAAGAAGATCAACAAATACCAGATCAAGTATAGTGGCTTGAATGTGGTATGGCCATACTTTGAGTATGATGAGTTAGTTTATTGGCAAAGCAGGTCGCGCCTTAATAAGAAATTCATGTTTCCGCCGGAAAGCGTTGGTGTGACGAAAGGCCAATTCTTTTACGGATTTGATCAGGTTGAGCCAGCTAGTTTTGTCATAATAGTCGAGTCGATATTCAACTGCCTAACGCTGGAAGATCAATGTCTTGCTTCTGGTGGATCATCTCTCACCGAGACTCAAGCCAAAAAAATACGGTTGATAGGCCCTAAAGACGGTATTATTCTTGCGCCAGACAACGACAAGGCCGGTATAGAGAGCATATTCTATAATGCTGCATTATTACAACCGCTCGATTACAAGATTTTTTATGCTTTGCCGCCAATTGTGCAATTGCCGGATGGCAAGATGAGTAATGATTGGAATGATCTTGTGAAAGTAGCCGACCTACCTGAGATACGGCAAACATTCGAGAAGAGTGTCAAGCCGTTTAATATACAGCAGAAGCTATATCTGGAGAGCAGATTGAAGAATATGGCGAATGTCGTCAAGCCTAAGCTGCTTGAGCAATCTTAACGCCCGCTTTTTCCCGCTACTTCGGCCATGACGGATAGCTTAGCTTGTAGCTGGCCGATCTTGACGCCGTTCTCTTCGGCATTACTATAACCGAAGCCATATTTCTCTTGGAGGGATTTCAAAATGACGCCAATTTCTGCACTGGTAAGTGGCATGTTATCTCCTGCGCAGACCGTCGATGATCCACGTGCCTAGAATTAGAACAGATATAGTACTGATGAACTTCTTCGCTATCCGGCGCAAGCTGAGCGGGTTATCCGCAGATTGATACTCTTTCAAGGCGGCATCCAGTTCTCTCGACAATTTTCGCCAAGCCGGATCGTCTATCTCGTGCAAGTGAGTGAATAGTTTCTCGTCCTCGGCTAGTTCAGTATCGAGGCGACTGATTTCTTGGCGACAATCAGCCAATCTGGCCGCAGACAGATTACCGCTTGCGTCCTTTTCTTTCAAACCCCCCAGCCTGATGGCGGTTTCCTGACATCTGATGTAGCGTCGTCTTAGCTCTTCATATCTCATCGTGCTTCCCTCTAGATAAATTATAGCACGACGGTGGCAGTCTTTAATTAGTTAAGTATCGGTAGATAGGATGTACTACTTCAAGGGATACTCCGATAGAATGGTAACTTTAGCCTTTGTGAATTGCCGATATGCCGTTTTCCAGGACCGCAAGTTTCGGAACCAACCCATTTTCTCTCGAACTGGCATCCTAGACAACTTCGATGATGCGGCGCGAATCATTGGAATTTCAGACTTATCCATTGCCGAATGCTTCAAAAGAACAAGTCTTTTGCCATCATCATCCAACAAGAGGAATAGTTCTGGTCTTTTCGCGGGGTCAAAATTGATAAAGAGGAGTTTCATGTGGCTACCAATAAGCGTCTTGTGGAACAAGGTATTCCGCAAGGCGGATCATCACCGATAGTTGTTGTGAA
>Ga0172381_10003858_pt1 | contig 15700 bp, 27 predicted proteins | sample Leawel6488metaG_FD_119754 | JGI IMG/M metagenome (GOLD analysis project Ga0172381, IMG submission 119754) | Leachate microbial communities from a municipal landfill in Southern Ontario, Canada - Leachate well 64-88 metaG | ecosystem: Engineered > Solid waste > Landfill > Unclassified | place...
GTTTGGACCTCTCGCCCCATCAGCACACAACTTATTTTCCTCTATAATATCCTCATGCGAATTAGAGATTTTCGACCAAAAAATCGAATCTTTTGTCAAAACGAAAGAAGCGGGAGTACACATTGTGTATATTCCTTGTTTTAGTTGTCTTGTATTTCCAGAGTTAGTTCTTCAAATAAACCATCAGTAGCAGCAGCATTAGCATCATTAAATGATTCTAATATAAAACCATTAGTTAGGTCTAATGGTTCCTTCGATGATTCTATCCATTGTTGGGCGGTTTGTACTATGTCTGTATCCAAATTGCGTAACAATACATCGTTTGTATCAATTTCAAACCATCCACTAAAAAAACAAACTAATTTTGCCATGAGTATATCCTTCTCATTAAGGTGAAGTAAACTTTCCTATTCCTTACATCGTCCATTGTAGCATATTTCTTTAGAATGTCAACTATTAAAATAGTCAGAAAAACAAAAGTCTTTGAGCTTGCTATGAACGATTCTATGACGGTGGTTTGGGTAAGACTGATAAAAGAAGTAGAATAAAGCTTTTAGTTAAAATAGGTAATTTGGGTAATTTGCACAGAATAAATAGGTTGGCGAACCGTGGCGGTTTAGGTAAAACTGACGGATGGAAGTGTTTTTTCTTTCTTTTTATTATATCATTAAAACAGTATTTGTCAACTATTAAAATTAGTAAAAAAACAAAATAGATATTATAGGAATAGTCCTGTTTGTCTAGTACCATTGTCGTTGGGACAACTCTGGATTTAACCGTGGTGGCCTAGAGCGATTCCTCACCGCTTCTATTTTGTTTTAATAAAGATAGTCTTTTGTATAGTATGAAAAAATATAGGAAAGACTATCAGAACCTCTATTGATAAGACACTAGGCGAATAATGCAGCTTCTTCTTCCAAGATTTCCTCATAAGTTGGCAGATATTGGCGGGTTCGTCGCAGTGGTTGACAAGATTTAATAAGTGTCTTTGGCACATAAATACATCTTCCATGATGTCGAAGTCTCATATAGTCATATCCATCTTCCACAACCTCATATTCAATATCGGTTGTCAACTCACCATATCGGCAGACTAATTCTACTTTTTCCACGATTTTTACCTTTACTCTAAAAATTGGTTGTAGTTAAATAACACCATTGAGTGTTTTGGTCTTTTCTGTTATTATATCATCCAAACAAAGATTGTCAAGTATTATTTTCTGAATAAAGACATTTACCAGTATAATCATCTACTGCTATACCATTTTTCAAGAATGATTTAGTAGCTGAAAATCCACTAATTATATGACCATTATTTGTTAGAAAATCTAATCTACGTTGCAGTATATCTAATGGTGTGTTTTCCAAAATAATACTAGCTATATATGAATAATCTTCTGGATGATATGGTCTATTGTCCACTCTAGCTAGTAACAAAGTCAACTGTGCTTGTATATGTAGTGTATTCATGTTTTTAATTATATCATAAAAAAAATAGTTGTCAAGTATTATTTTTCTTAACCTTTTGTTTTTGATATGGTCGAAATGGCCATAATGAACAGTCTTGACATTCACACAATTTTACTTCCATAGTCTGATAATCACAACAGTCTAGGCATTTTAGGTTGACAGCAGCCTTCATGGAACCTTGTACCACCCGATTGACCACTGGTTGAAACCGTTCCGGTACAATTCCCCTAATCTGACATAGTGAACTTTTGATCTGGGAATTGTTGGCAAACTTGACAGACCTAGAAACCTTATTGCTTTTTCCTTCAATTTTGAAACCTTTTATTCTGCCCTTTTTACCTACGGGTGTGGACAACTCTACTTTCCATTGTGATACCCGCAAATAGACTAATGATGCACTAATCTGTTGTGAATGTTGTCCATTGTACTTATCGGCTACTTTCTGAAAAAGACTTGACCTATTCGTACAGATTTTTGATCCGTCTATTTCGGCCAATATAGCCAATAAACTAGACTTGTCGATAGGTGTTGGTGTTCTAGTCATAATGTTTCCATTTTATCCATAGACCATTCTACAGTATAAACATCATATAAACCTAATCCCTTAGACTTATACTTTATTAACCTACATTCCCCCCTAACTACCAGGAAAGTATTTCCTCGATTATTAGTGCGGTTGATGATAAACTGTTTTAGTGATTTTCTATCTGTGAGAGTATGGGCGTTAGGATCGGTAAATAATAGGCTAAAATTGTCCATTTTTACTACCTTGTAAAAAAAAATAATAAGGGGTGGGGTCGCCTTCGCCCCGGATTTTAGTATATAACTAATTCCTTACTATCCCCTTATTATTGTATGCTGCTTTTCACTTATGTATTCATTATATCATCATATATCGTCTAGTCAACCATTAAACTTAAAAGATTTTCTAAAATAATATAGATAAAATGAAGAAGATAGGTAAGATAAACAGAATAAACAGACCCCACCGATTTGGGGGGTTTAGATAAAACTCCCTTATTAGATTATTTTTTGTTTACACTTCCATTATATCATATTATCGGTTGTTGTCAACCATTATCTTTATTCTTTTTTACATAAAATCATTTTGATAACATTCCCCCAGTAGAGTGTAGTCAATTTGATTCCGTTAAGATGTTAGTTTAGGTAAAACAGCTAAAATTGGTAATTTGGCTTGCTGTGGGTTATTCTATGATGGGGGTTTGGGCAAGACAGATAAAATAGATAACACAGATAAAAGACACAGATTAAATAGACTAGACTAAATAGGCAGACTTTGGCGACCGGAGGGGTTTGGGTAAACCATCTCCCGTCGGTTTTGCAAGGATAACCGAAAACCTATCTTTGACTTTTTTATTGGTTAGTCGATAACCCTAATTTTAGGGGCGACGAAAGAGCGGTAAGCCCCATAACCACCATTGTCAAGTGGAACCGAAAAATCCCACCCAGTCAGTTTCAGAATGCCATTTTTGACGGTTACGCTGTCAAGCCGAACCAGACGAATATTGCCGTGGTAGCGGAACTTCACAATTCCCTTAGTTTCTGTCAACATTGTCTTAATCCTTGATTAAAAAGAGAGGTTTTTGTCTTTGGCTACATTATACCATAGACTTAGTTTTTGTCAAGATTTTAGATATCTAATTCTTTGATAATATCCCAATTGTGTTTTTCGTGGTTCCATACTGGCCAAAAACGCGAATCGGTGGTGTATTCATATCGTGTTGAATATTCAATAATTGGTTTGGTTTGAAGAAGTCCATGTAGATATATTTTTTCTCTAGCTTCTTCTTCGCTATACGCTTCTACCGTAATTTCCGTAGAATGAATCTCATATAGTTTGACTGTATACTTATTCATGGTTTTTCTGTTTGTTAGTCATATAAGTAGATTAGACTTTTTCCGTGATATTTTCAAAGTATTCCTTATCGGTGGCGTACAATTCGACATAATCACTACCGCCATAATAGACTATGTGGAAAACGCATAAATGTCTACCTTCCCTATCCTTGACAGCAAACATTTTTTTATTCCCATCGACTAATTCTAGGGTTTCGACCATACCCTGAGACAGGATTTTCTCAACCGTTGCGTTGTGTGTAACTATCGACATGATACAAACCTTAGTAAAAAAGTTAGTGGTTAGAAATTACTCTGTCATTATAACATATAATCGGTTATTGTCAACTATTAAAATTAGTTTTGTTTAGTACTCTTTATACCTTTTTGGTGTATATTATATTAACCGTGTAATAATAAGAACAAATAAAGGGTATATTATCATGTTAAGAAAAAAACATAATTTAATCGGACGAAGATTTGAATTGGGTGTTGTTGTATCAGAAGTAGGTGTCAGAACTATAGGACATGGTAAATATCCTAGACAATATCAGGAATGGTTACTAAAATGTGATTGTGGACAAGAATATATAACAACTACACAACATTTATTATCTGGTAATACTCGTAGTTGTGGTTGTTTACGTCGTTGTAATTTATTAGGAAAAAGGTTTGGTTATGGTATAGTTATTGCTTTTGCCGGTTATTACTATAAAGGATGTATAAGTAAAAGACGGTGTGTGGTTTGGAAACTTCGGTGTGATTGTGGTAATGAATATGAAACTATATCAGAATATTTAACTAATGGTAATTGTTCATCTTGTGGGTGTATGAAAAAAAACTTTCACAATGTTCCTAATATGTCTAATGGTAGAACAAAAGCTACTATATCTGTATATTTTAAGAATATTCAACAAAACGCTAAACGTAGAGGTTATGATTTTTGTATGACACAAAATGAGTTATTAGACTTGTTTTATAAACAAAATAGTAAATGTGCATTATCTAACGAAACAATATCTTTTGAAAATAAAACTGCATCATTAGATAGGATTGATAATACTAAAGGTTATAGTATAGATAATGTACAATGGGTACATAGGACTATTAACTTTATGAAAAATACCTTATTACAACAAGATTTTATTCAATGGTGCCATAAAGTATCAAACTTTAGCTAACTTTTTTCTAAGTTTTGATAATGCTATAGCAGCTATACTATTTTTTGGTTGTATATTATGGATAAGTAAGGCAAACGACCCCCCTAGTTTTGCGGCATGTTCGTCGGTATGGTCTATAGGCAAGGTGGTTTCATTTTCAGAGTAGACTACTTTAGCTTCTCTTATTCCTAATTGGTCGATTAGATAGTCATATTTACCCCCTCGACTAGCAGTTATGCGAAAATTAGGAGTGAGTTGTCCCCTAGACAGTTTAGCATTAGGCAATAGTGGCAGGGCTTTTGCTAGCAAGTGTAGACTTTTTGTATAGGCGTAAAATCCAATATGGGGGCATAGTAAACTAACTTTAATCCAAGCCTTAAGATAGGTAAGATTAAAAAAGTCGCCCCCAACATGCAACCGGATAATCTTGGCGTCGGGTGGAATTGACGACATAATAGTCTTGACCATATTCGTCAAGGATAACTTTTTAAGAGTATTCAAGTTATTTTGTCTATTACGCCTAACTAGTGGAAACAATGTTTCCTGACTAGCAGAGAAGCACCGAAACTTACATTGTGGGCTATCTTGAATTGTAGCTTTGCCATTCAATCCAACAATCGCCCTAGACTTGCAATCTTTTGCCCCTGGACATGTATATCCACTGGGTAAGTCGAAAGAATAGACCTTATATTTTTTGGACAATCCAAAAACTTGACGCAATTGCTTAGTTTTGGTATTAGCAAAAGAAAAATGTAACATAGTAGTCTTCTTAGTTAGTGGGTGTTATTGCTTATGTCCTAATATACCATAATATATCGGATTGTCAACCATTATTCTTTACTGTTTTTTTTATTATTCTGGGTAAAATAGATAAGATAGGTAAGATAGTATAAATATAATATACCCCCTCGATTTGGGGGGTTTAGATAAAACATTCTTAGTATTTTCTATTATTATATCATTTTTATCGGCATTGTCAAGTATTAAAATTAGTCAAAAAATTAAAAATCAAAATGATAACACATCCTCCGATAGAGTGAGATCAAAATGATTCGCGATAACGTGTTAGTTTGGGTAAAACAGATAAAATAGATAATTTGGCTTGCTATAAATTATTTTTATGATGGTGGTTTGGGTAAGACTGGTAAAATAGGCAAACTAGATGAGTTAGATAAAATGGATAAAATAGGCAAGATGAATAAAATAAATAGACTATGCCGACCGTGGGGGTTTAGGTAAACCTTCCACCTGCGGTTTTCTGGGTTTACCGCAAACCCTTTCACCCACCATTATTAGCTATAATCATCCTCCCCATAGTAGTTATAATCTTCGTCGGTGCCAAACCCTGCTGACGACATAGCACTATCAAAATCTCCGTCCATATCGTCATAATCGTAATCATTATCTGTTGCATCTTCGTAGTCAAAATCGTTTTCGTCGTAATAATCGTAATCCATAGTTTTGATCCTGATTAAAAAGTGGTGGTTATTACTTATATTAACATTATATCATACGGTTGTAAAATGTCAATAATTAAAATGGATAGTTTAATTTTCCCAAACTGTCCAATCGTCAGAATCCATTGTAAAATCGTATACGCTTTCTGATAAGACCTGACCGTTTTCGTATTCTCCGGCTGATAATATATCTTCTGCTTTTTGTCGAGCGTCGTCCACATCTTCTGCTTCCACGTCAATATCGACTGAATACACTTCATACGCTTTGACTGTGTACTTCATAATCTGTTTTCCTTCTGTTTGTTAGTTATTGGATATTGCAAGCCCTATTCTATTTTTTCCAATTAAAATTAGGATTATGTGATTGGTAGACTTCTCCTATTAGTGTTGTCATGCGTTGACGTTCGTTATTGTCAACTATACCACCGATAGCTTTAGCAAGAGCGATAAAATCTTTTCTGTACATAGTTTTCCCCTAGTATAAAAGGTTTACCAGATTCCTTTCAATTCTACCCACATAGCCAAGTCTCCGTATTCATACCAGACTTCTTCTTCTGTGGATGCTTGGACGTTTTCGTATGTGCCGTTTCGCAATTTTACCTCAAACCAATACATTGTATTCTCCGCTATTGCAGAAAGCATGTTTACTGATTACGTGTTCATTATATCATAGGTATCGGCATTGTCAACCATTAAAATTACCCAAAAAATTAAAATCATTTTGATTATTATTTTGTATTCAAACTGATAACACTTTCCTTTTTCGGGTGTGATCAAATTGATTCAGGCGAACGTGTTAGTTTGGGTCAAACACATCATCTATGTTATCTACATCATCTACATCGTATACATAATATGAATAATATGAATAAGATAGATAATATACATTGTTTGGATAATCTACGCTGTTTAGATAAAATAGGTAAAATAGGTAAAATGCCGACGATGTTAGTTTGGGTAAAACAGATAAATTGGGTAGTTTGGCTTGCTATGAATTATTCTTATGGTGGTAGTTTGGGTAAGACACGTAAAATAAATAGACTGGGTTGACTTTGGCTTGCTATGAATTATTCTGGTCGTGTTAGTTTGGGTAAGACACATAGACTGGGTAAAATAGGTAAATTGGGTAATCTTGGTAAAATGTATAATTTAGATAAAATAAATAATCTACATAGACTATACAGACTATATCGACTGCGGCGGTTTGGGTGAAACCGGCAGACTAGGTGTTTACCGTAAACTATCCATATTGACTAGTTCAAACAGATAATATAATCATGCTGTTGACCACATACACAACAATTAGGAATATAATCCCATTCACTATCGGCAAAAATAGGATCGGCTATGTCTGTTGTGATATTTTCGGGTAAACATTCATTACAATATATATTGCCGTTATAGATACAGGTATTAAAATCATAACTTTTCATGGTATACTTTCTTTGTTTTGACTATTTTGCTACACCTAGTCCGTAGGCTTCCAATTCATCATATTCCAGATAAATATCAGAATACCGATCATAGTATTTTCCTTCCATATAATCGTACAATATACGATCATACCATTGACTAGTGGGAGGAAATACGGTTTCTAGGTGTGGTGGAAGTGTAAGCATAGTGTGAATCCTTTTTAGATAAAAGAATGGTTGTCAATTTCCTCCAATATCTTTTTATTGGTACAATAGACTTCGATGGAACCATCTTTGTATTTTACAATGTGTATGATTCCGCCTATGGTTCCATCATCTTGGTGAATAACATATCGCAAAATGTGTTGTCGATTTTCGGATGGAATCACCGTCTTATAATCGTTATTGTCCATTATTGGAATCCTGACAAAAATGCGAGGGGTGGTTGTCCCCCTCTAGGTAAAACGTTGACTATCCTTTAACCTTGACGACACGGCCATTTTCCACAACTACCGAAGCATACCAATTATGGGGCTGTGGATAATGCGGCCCCTCAATACAGGTGGTTCCATTTTCTGGGGCAGGAAATGGACCTGGGGAAAACACTATCACTACTTGACCGGCCTTGACTGCTTCCTTCAGGGCTTTCTTAGTCTTAAAATTGGGGGAAACGTACATTTTCGAGTACCTTTCTAAAAATGGGTGAATTGTTTTCCTCTCACGTTCTTCATTCTACCATAAAGATCGGCTATGTCAACTATTAAACTTTATCGTTTTTTTTACTATTTTAGGTAGACTAGGTGGATTAGATAAGATATTGACTTGCTATGGACTATCCACCTATCCGGGGGGTTTGGCCCAGACTACTTATATCGCCTAGATTTTCTATATTCTCTACATTATCTAGGTTCTCTACATTACCAAGACTATCTTATCTTCTTATTTTACCTATTTTTACATTGGTAGTATAGGCAATATACATAGAATAGGCAACATACAATATCATAGTTGCCTATTTTATTTATCTTGCCCAAAACCCCCTTAACCAGGGGGGTATGGGTATAACCCGATAAAAAAGAGGGGGGCTACCCACCCCCCACTAGGGTTATAGTTATGCTGTTTTTCGTGGACGTCCCGCTTTGCGAATGTCCCCACTTTCGGGGGGGTCGAACGCCCAGCCCCTAGCAGTATACGTAGCTAGATTCTCTAGCCTACGCAATTCATCTTCATCCACTATTTTTCCCATTTTATATCTCCGATAGAGCGATAGTAGGGAAACGCTCTTGGCCCCCTTCGTTTGGGGGGTTACACACAACAACCGTAGGGTTTCTTGTCGAATCCCCCTTAGTTGGGGGGTGTCGAATAGTTTCTTATTCATCATAGCACCTTTCCCCCCTATTGGGGGTGACAAAGAATTGTTTTCCGGCAATGGCGTGATTGTCCATGATAGCTTGATTGTCAAGATACCTAGCATAATCATCATAATCAGTACCCCCTCTTTCGAGGGATTCGATTACAGTATTGATCTCCCCACCCGTTCGGGGGGGAATGCCATTTTGCATCATAGCTTGCGTGGAACGGAGCAGGTCAATCATTTTTTTTCCCTTCAATATAAGAGTAGAGACAGACACATCGCCAAAACCACACCCCCCCATCGGAGGGGGTGCATACCATTTCGTTTCCACAAACCGGACATTTCATTTTTTGTATTCCTTTGCAATTGTCAAACCATTTTCCCACACTCCGATAGACGGAGCATACAACCATTGTCAATATATCGGCCATTATGTCAATAGCGAATCATCATTTTCCTATAGGTATTTTCCTTAGTTCAAACAGGGGGAAACCACCCGCCCCCCCTCAGTGTGGTTTCCACCCTATAGTGGTAGTATCGCCAGAATTGTGTATAATCGTGGTTTATAGTTTTTTTGACCTAGAACACGTCGGATATTGCAAGCGATTCTAGGTCTATTCTCGTCGATTGTTGCAGAAGTACTCTATTCCCCCCGATAGTAGGGTTGTGAGAATAGGAAAATTACATAGTATAGGTTGATACACTCTTATAGGGGGCATGTAGTCAAATTGATTTTCTCGGTTTGTTTATCTATTTTACCTATTCGGTGTATATTCTCCACCTTCTTTATTCTATGTATACGATATAGATTATAGATTCTATGTATACGATATAGATGCTATAGATTACGTAGATTGCCCATTTTTCCAGAGGATGATAGGATAGGGTGTTTGGATAAAATAGGTAGTATACGCAAGATAGGCCGTTTTTCTGATCCTACTTATGGGTGGTGCCAGGCCCGGCTGTTTTGCCGGGAGAGCTAGTTACAGCAGTCAGTTTTTAAAGGAAAGATACACTTTTTCAACGAAATATAAACAACAAAAATAAACTACCTACTTATAAAACCACAAATATATTATTATATTGATATAAAAAACCCGACCGTTGATAATTTGAAAGATACACTTATTTTCTACTTACTATTAACAATCTTCTTTTTTAAATTACAATTAGCACATAATACTTGTAATGGTGGATTATTTGGAAAATTTAGAGTTTTTAAATGTTGAAACATATGTGATTTAAGAATTTTTCTATGTGTAACTCCATCATTATTCACATGATCTATTTGCAAACATCTTATATCATTACAACCACATATTTTACATTGATTAGTATTATTAGAATAATGAGCTATAACCATTATCTTTAGTTTCTGATAACATTTTGCAACAACTGGTCTTAATTTCAATCTTTCGTCTGTAGGGTTTTTAATATAACATTCTTTATTTTCTATAACTTTAATTCTTTGACAATTCATACACAAAATTTGATAATTCTCTATAGTTTTTTCTTTTTTTAACCATTGATAAAAATGTGACCCTCTACCAATTACTTCACTATGTTGTTTACCACCACCGTTAATATGATCAATTGTTAATATATCTATATCTGTTTTACCACAATGCCTACAACACACAATATTATTATCATAAAATTGTTTGTGAATCATCAAAAATACTTCTTTTTTATTATTCTTTTGATATACTTTGACTTGTTCTTGTATACGTAGTTTATGGTTTTGATAATATTGAGAATTGTATTTTTTTTGACACTTTGGACACTTATTATTAACAGAACCTTTACATCCTTGAATAAATTCTATACCACATTCTTTACATATAATATTCATTATTAATTACCTATTTTTATTTTTTAAACAATAGATTCCCCTTCAGTTGTAGCAACTTCTACATTTGAAACAGTTTTTGATATAGGTACAGTTTGTAAGGTCTTTTTATTATAAGCCACACACAGTCCCCGCCCATTTTTCTTATAAATTCCCATTTTTTGTCGTTGTTTTCTTAATGATTGCAGAGCCATTTTTTTACCGGTTAACATTCTCAGCTTATCTAACAGTTCCACATCCTTAAATAAATGAGCATTTTGTCTAATATATTCTTTTTCTTGTTCTGTCCATATTCGGTGCATTTTTTTTCTCCTCTGTTGAATTATACAATATCTTACTATTTAAAGAAATATTTTTATTAAAAGTTCATTTTCTTATAAACTTTTGATACACTTTTTCCCTATAATATTATAGACTAAAAGTATATGTTACGTTTAAGGAAATTTTATGAATTTACAAAATAAAAATGTGCAAAACTCTGAAACCTATATCCAGACACATCTTGTAACAAAAGCTTCTGAATCACTAGAAGAATCTATTCAAAACGATCTAGGGGTGTCTGACCCAAACAACCCTAATATGCTTGCTTCTTTATTAGAAACTGCTACCAGTGGTAATTTTTCATATGAAAAAGAGTAAGAACAATTTATCATCTCTGGTCGATTTAGACGGCGAAACTATAGATATTATTAATAATATAGCTAATAGATTGGCTAGTCGTTTTAAATTTGGATATCATGATTTAAGTGATATGAAACAACAAGCACGATTATTTGCTTTAGAAGGATTAAAAAATTATGATGGAGTTCGCCCATTGGAGAATTTTCTGTGGACACATGTGCGAAATAGATTATTTAATTTCAAAAGAGATAAATATGCACGGCCCAGTAAACCATGTTTAGATTGTAAATATTATATAGTAGATAGTGATAATGATTGTATTAAACATAATGATATTACTGAGTGTAAAACATATGCCAAGTGGGTTAAATTAAATACACAAAAGAAAAATATTATGAATTTTATTGATATTACTGGTATAAACGACGAACATGAAAAAACTATGAGTTCTGTGGAAGATTTAGATAACTATTTAGACTATAAAGAAATATTAACTATTATTAATAAAAACCTACCTATTGCTCTGCGGCCCCTGTTCAAAAAGTTACAGTTTGGCACCAAGTTAAATAAGTCACAAAAAAATAAAATACAAACAATTTTAAGGGAGATTTTGCTATCTAATGGATACAATCATACAGAAGAAACGCGGATCACTGAATAAGGGCGATAAAGCTTATATTAGGGCAAATGTTAATACATTAAGTATAGCGGAAATCGCCCATGTTTTAAATAGAACAGTGGCCCCTGTTGAAAGATATATCTATGAAAATAATTTAATTTTATCTGAAATGTCTAAAGTGGAAGAAGATTCTACTAAATTAAGAGCAAAATTACATACTAAAGAATATTGGACAGAAATTCAAAAACAATTTACTACTAGTGAAATTGAATATTTTGAGGCTGTGTGGATTCAGTTAATAATGCAATTTCGTGAGGATGTATTATATGCTGAAGAACTTGAAATTAAACAATATATTACTATTGAAATTTTAATTAATAGAAATTTATCTGAGAGACAACGTGCTACACAAGATGTCGAGCGTATTCAAAAACTATTAGATGTAGAATATGCTAAAGATATTAATATTAGAGATATGGGATTAGTTAATAGTTTAGAAGCACAGTTAAGTTTTGCACGTACACAATTACCGGCATATGCCGCTGAATATGCTAAGTTGTTAGAAAAACGGCAAAATATTGGTAAGGACTTAAAGGCTACTAGAGATCAACGTATTAAAAATATTAAAGATGCAAAATTAAGTTGGTCTACTTATATTCGTGCATTAGAAGATGAAAAACTTAGAGAGCGAGAAGGTGATGAAATGGCTCTTATGAAACTGGCATCTGAAGCAGCTAGAAAAAAACTTAGTGAAAATCATACATATTTAGACGGAAAGGTTGATCAACCATTATTTAATAGTGAAACTGCTAAATTAAATTCATAATTTATAGGAGAAGAATTTTAATGGGTAAAAATAAAAGTGATTATGTGAAAAGTGATTATGTGAAAAGCGATCTAGAATTATTCTTAGAGCAAAAACCTACTAAAAAAGAAAAGGAAACACCTAAATTTATATCGACTGAACCTGAACCAGTATTAGAATCACAAAAACAAACTGTTGAATCACAAGAAAGTATAGATACTATTTCATCAACAGAAACAATTGTAGATACAGATAAAACCAAAAACTTTTTAAAGGGTTTAATTAATAAGGTTGAAATCACACCTGAACCAGACCCCACTATGGAAATTAATAGTACTACTATGATACCACAGGTTGTTACATCATTAGAGAAAACCTCTGTTAATTATACCAAAAGGAATGTGGCGAGTTTACAAAATACAGTAGTAGAAAATAAAGATATATTAGATTATAATAGTCGAAGAGGAATTTTTAAACTAAAACCTAATCAACCTATTAAAAATTAAAGGAAAGTTTTATGGAAAACAACGTAGTGATTTGGGGTGCTACAGGAATGGACGGATCAAAGTTGTGTGAATTATATGCACATGATTATAATGTTATAGGTGTAAAACGTAGAACTAGTACTAATAATATAGTTAATTTAATACCTATTATGAATCATCCTAATTTTAATTTAGTGGAGGGTGATATTACTGATTCTGGTTCTGTTAATAATATTATGTCAAAATATAAACCTATTTATTGTGTGAACACATCTTCGCAATCGCATGTTGCCACATCTTTTGAACAACCAAGTTATACGTTTGATGTTGTAGCTAAAGGTGTGTTGTATTTATTAGAAGCTATTAAAAATTATTCACCATATACAAAATTATTACAATGTTCAAGTAGTGAAATGTTTGGTGATAATTATACTACAGATAATGATGGTACTAAGTACCAGGATGAACAAACTGCATTATCTCCAAATTCTCCATACGCAGTAGCTAAGGTTGCCGCACACAACTTAGTGCGTATTTATAGAAAATCTTATAATTTATTTTGTGCAACAGCTATTACATTTAATCATGAAGGGATTAGGCGTGGAGAAAATTTTGTAACTAGAAAAATAACCAAATGGATAGCAAGTGCCAATAAAGGATTGGGTTATACTATTAGTGGGCAAGTACAAGAACCTATGCAAGTGAAAGCATTGTTAAAATTAAGTTATCCAAAACTTAAACTTGGTAATATAGACAGTGTTCGAGATTTTGGAGATAGTGATGATTATTGTGAAGTGTTTATGAAAATCTTACAACACACACAACCAGATGATTATGTTATTTGTACCGGCGTTGGTCATTCTATTAGAGATTTTTTAGAAGAGGCTTTTGGATATATTGGACAAAATTGGCAAGATTATGTGGAAATTGATCCAACATTATATCGTCCATATGAAGTTCCATTTTTATGTGGACGTTGTACTAAGGCGAATAATATTTTAGGATGGAAATCAACTGTCAATTTTCAAACTTTGGTAAGAAAAATGGTACTACATGATTTACAAGAAGCTAATTTATCCGAAAAAAATCAGTAAAAGAAATTATAATGATCAAAAATATAAGGATTGGAGAAAAAAGGTATATTTAAGAGATAATCATACATGTCAGTGGCCCGGATGTAAATATAAAGGTAGATTAAATGCTCATCATATTCATAAGTGGGCTAATTATCCATCTTTAAGATATGATATTAATAACGGAGTCACACTTTGTTATAAACACCATAAAATGATAGCTGGTCATGAAGATGATTATATTTTATTATTTTTAAAAATATTACAGGGCAAATTAAATCATCATGTTTGATATTATTGTAGATACTAAAGAACAACAACCGTGGACATTTGAAAATATTAATGGAGATATTATTGATAATATTATTCATCATAATTTAGATACTGGTGATTATACAATTGCTGGTTTTGAAGAAACATTATGTATAGAAAGAAAAAAGAGTGTGGCCGAACTGGCTAAAAATATTACAGAAGCTCGATTTGAACGTGAATTAGAGAGAATGTATGAATTTAGACATAAATTTTTAATATTAGAATTTGGATATTATAATATTGATACTTATCCTATAGGTAGTTCTGTGCCTAAATATTTACAGAGCAAAATTAAAATTACTGGTTCTTATATTTTAAAAAAGTTGTCTGAAATAGCTATTAAATATGATATTCATGTAATTCCATGTGATAATAGAACATATGCTGAAATAGTGGCTGTTAATTTAATGAAAAGAATATATGAGCAATATAATAAATAAAGATTCTTCTTTAGAATTTGTTAATAATGCGTGGCTTGGTCTTGGTGATACTTCTAAACTAGTATATAAAAATCCGCTTATTCATAGAACACAGGCGGAGATCGAAAATCTTGAAAAACATATTATTTCGTTGATGAAGCATAATGCTGATTATATTGCTTATACTGCTAAGACCTTATTAAATATTCAACTGTTACCTATACAATGTGTAATTTTACAAGAATTGTGGAATAGAACATTTCCTATGTATGTGGCTTCTAGGGGTTTCGGGAAAGCGACAGATATTAATGAACCAATTTTGACAGATAATGGTTGGGTTAAAATGAAAAATATATGTATTGGTAATCGTGTATATGGTAGAGATGGTCAACTACATAAGATTATAGGAGTACATCCACAAGGCAAAAAACGTGTATGTAGAATAACTCTATTAGATGGTAGAACACTTGATTGTTGTGAGGATCATTTGTGGGTCGTAAAAAGAAACGACGGTAAAGAACTTGTTGTTGATACTAAAAAAATTATATCAAAATATAAATATGTTAAAAATAGAGTATATAAATATAGGGTTCCAAATTGTCAACCTATACAATTACCAAAACAAGACCTACTTATTGATCCATATTTAATGGGATGTTTATTGGGAGATGGATGTTTAACAACCTTAACACCTAAAATTTCTTCTAATGATGAATTTATTATTAATCAATTTAGAGAAAAATTACCAGATTTTATTATTACAAAAGATACGTCGAATAATAACTACACTATTGTAGATGGTAATAA
>Ga0172381_10003859_pt1 | contig 15699 bp, 15 predicted proteins | sample Leawel6488metaG_FD_119754 | JGI IMG/M metagenome (GOLD analysis project Ga0172381, IMG submission 119754) | Leachate microbial communities from a municipal landfill in Southern Ontario, Canada - Leachate well 64-88 metaG | ecosystem: Engineered > Solid waste > Landfill > Unclassified | place...
AGGACGATATTGAAAAAGCTCAAAAAGATGCCGAGTTGCACGCCGATGATGACAAGAAAAAGCGTGAAGCGATTGATGCTAAGAACCAGCTCGAAAACGCTATCTATCAGGCAGAGAAAATGCCTGATGAATTCAAGGATAAGATAAGCGATGAAGACAAAGAGGTGATCGCAAAATCTGTCGAAGAGGCGAAAAAGCACAAGGATGCTGAGGAAAAAGACGAGCTTGAGAAGGCCGTCAAAGACCTCAACGACGCGATTATGCCAATCGGTGCCAAGATGTACCAGCAGGCCGCTGAAGAGACGAAGGCCGAGGGCGGTGAGGCTGACGCAAAGTCGAAGAAAAGCGATGATGCGGTTGAAGGCGAAGTCGTCGACGAAAAATAGTCGCGCATTTTAGCGCCGAAAATGAGTACAACCCCGAGAACTATCTCGGGGTTGTTTCGTACCCGGCGTTAACCGTTTCGGGGTGGGGAGTCAACACGACGAACAGTGCCGCCCATACCATTCCGGGATCGCCTTTATAGGTCGGGGCGTAGTACCAGCTGCCGTCAGGATTCAGTAATTCCGGCCAAGTTTTATGACGCTCTATCATGTCGGCGAATTTGGTATACTCTCGTTCGTAATGCGGATGATCGTAGTGTTTCATGCAGTGGAGTAGGAACGCTCCATTCCAGCTCCATACGCTCGTGCCAGCATAGTTTGGCATCAGCGGGGCGGTCATCCAAGGGCGATAGCGGAACTCCTCGGGAGTGTCAGTGTAGCGCAGGGGGTATGGTTCGCTGAGGTTATGGCGCTTGATGTAGTGATAGGTTCGATTGAATAACTGTTCGTTATCGACGATGCCGAGAAAAAAAGGAAAAAGTGCACACTCAGCACTAAATGCATCAGTTCTGTAGTCGGCGCCAAAGTACTCACCGGTCCAGTAGTGATTGAGGAGTTTTTGTCGGTAAATACCGGTGGGAAAGGGAAACTCGAGGTTGAGTTTGCTCGCGCAGCGGCTCATGCGTGGGAGCATAGTAACGGCGTAGGCGCTCCGGTCGTAGATGACCGCATCGCGCATTTCGGTGTATCGAACGTCGGCGCGAATCATGCCCGTCTCGGGGTGTAGGTAGGTATCGATGTATTTTCGAAGCTGTTTTTGTAGGAACTTGCGTTCGGACTTGTTGAGCTCGTAGCGGCTTCCCCAGATGCAGTGCATCAGCCAGGGGAGTGAGTCAATCGCCTTGAGCGACGGAGCGTTGAAAGTATTACCGATACTATCGATACAAGTGGTGACGGTATTCGATTTGCGATAGTGGCGAAGTGCCCATCGTAGCGTATGATGCACGCGGTCGGTATGCCCCATGCGCACGAGAGGTACGCATGCAGTGCCAAAATCACGCATCCAGAAAAAATCGAAATGCCCCAGACTCGTACGGTAGAAATCCTTGTACCAGAGGCGATCAATAATTTGCCGACAGACGTCTCGAGCGTCACCGTCGAAGCGCTCGATGTGGCCAAAGTAGCGGTTGGTTAGTTGGCGATACTCGGCGCGGAGTACTCCAAAAGTGCGACCGGCCAAACGAAAGAATACGTGCATATGCTTATTAGTATAGCGCGCTCGTTAGGCTTTGACGCCGAGAAGCTCGATATCGAAGACCAAATCGCTATTGGGCGGAATATTACTCGCGGCGCGTTTGGACCCGTAGGCGAGTTCGCTCGGGATTGTGAGTCGTCGCATGCCACCGATTTTCATGCCCGGCACGCCATCGGTCCACCCTTTAATAACTTGGTCGAGGCCAAAGGTGATGGGTTTGCCGAAATCGTGGCTGCTTTGAAAAATAATGCCGTTTTTGCAGAGCGCACCGGTGTAATGAACGGTGACCGTGCTGCCGCGTGTCGCTTCGATGCCCGATCCTACCTCGAGATCTTCGATGAGAAGCTCTGGCACTGATGCGATAGGGGTGAAGTGAGTAAGTGGGGTTCCTTCGTATTTAGTCATATATCTAGTATACCGGAACGCGTAACGGGCCATATCGCTTGAGCTTGTCTGTGGCGCATCGTATACTGTAGGGATGGATCTTCAAGCAGAATTAACAAACATTATTAAAGGTGAGGTCGATTCCTCCGAACTGACACGCGAATTTTATAGTCACGACGCCAGCCTGTTCGAGCTTAAGCCTGAACTCGTTGCATTTCCAAAAGACGGGGACGACATCAAATCAATCGTTCGATTTGTTCGCGAACACAAGTCGAGTAACCCATCGCTCAGCGTGACGGCGCGCTCGCGAGGCACTGATATGTCGGGCGCAGCGATTAATGAATCTATCATTATTGATACGAGTAAGCACATGACGAACATCTGGGATGTTTCGGCCGAATCGGCCTGGGTGCAGCCAGGTATGATGTATAAGGATTTCGAGGCGAAAACGCTGGAATTCGGCAGTATTTTGCCGAGCTATCCAGCGAGCCGCGACCTTGCTGGTATGGGCGGAATCGTCAACAACAACTCGGGCGGTGAGAAGTCGCTGCAGTACGGCAAGACCGACCGGTATGTCATGGAGTTGAAAGTCGTTCTGAGTGACGGCAACGAATACACCGTGAGGCCACTCAACCGAGACGAACTGAACGTCAAAATGAGTCAGGACGATTTCGAGGGCGACCTCTACCGACGCACGTTTCAGTTGCTCGAGCAAAACTACGATGAAATAAAAGCGGCGGCGCCGAAAGTGTCAAAAGATTCTACCGGATATCACCTCTGGGATATCTGGAATCGAGAAGCGGGTATCTTTGACCTTACGAAATTATTCGTCGGCGCGCAGGGGACGCTCGGTATTGTCACCGAAAGCAAGCTTCGTCTCGTGCAAAAACCGTCACACTCGGGCACGCTCGTCGTCTTCATGAAAGGCATCGAGAACCTCGGAGAAGTCATCCCGGCCGTACTTGCGCATAAGCCGGCGACGTTTGAGTGTTTCGATGATAATACGCTGTGGCTAAGCTTTAAGTTTATCTTTGCATTCGTAAAGCGCCTTGGCTTGATGCCGTGGCTTGCTATGTGTATGCAGTTGATACCCGATGGCCTGGCGCTGTTCCGTGGTATTCCAAAGATGATTTTGCTGATTGAATTTACGGGCAACAGCGTCGAAGAGGTCCGGGACAAGATCCATACCGCCAAGAAGCAACTCTCAGTATTTAAGAACTTTACCTATATGGAAGAGGATGAAACCGAGGCAAAAAGCCGAAAGTTCTGGCTGATGCGTCGCGAGAGCTTCAATCTTCTACGCAGCAAGGTGAAGGATAAGCACACGGCGCCATTTATCGACGACCTGATCGTGCCGCCGGCCCGTCTGGCGGAATTCCTGCCTCAGCTGCAGGCGATTATCAAGAAGTATAAGCTCATGGCGACAATCGCGGGACATCTTGGTGACGGGAACTTCCATGTGATTCCCTTGATGAAAATTGAAGATCCTGCGGAGCGTGCTAAGTTCGAGCCAGCTATGAAGGAAGTCAATCAACTAGTTATCGGCTATGGTGGGAGCGTGTCTGGAGAGCATAATGACGGCCTCGTACGTGGCCCATGGCTTGCACAGATGTACAGTCCGTCAGTCCTTGGCTATATGCGTGAGGTGAAGTCTCTCTATGATCCGCAAAATATCTTCAACCCACACAAAAAGACGGATGCGACCTGGGAATTCAGCTTCAGTCATATCCGGCAGCATTTTTAGGCATGGATTGACAGGGGCGGGCAAGCTTGCTATAATTTTCGAAGCTCGTCCGCTATGGGTCCATAGCTCAGCTGGTTAGAGCACCTGCCTTTTAAGCAGGGTGTCGTGGGTTCAAGCCCCACTGGACCCTCCAAGTAAAAACACTCACTATACGTGAGTGTTTTTACTTGGAAACGTTGAAAAGATGCAAGGGGTACTGTTGGTCTTCTTGAGGGTTAGGCCTGAACGTGAAGCCGGCAGCCGCAAGCTAAAATACTTGTGTTTATGAGATATTTTTGGGAATATAGTGTACAGGAGCCGCAACGCGGCGGAAAGGCAATAAATAAATACGATGAAGAAAATACTAGTAGTGCTCGCGGTTTTCGCGCTCGCTGCAGTCCCTACGGGCGCAGCCTTCGCAATCTCCGGACGAGACGGTAGCTCAGAAACTAAGGAAGCGGAGTCGAAAACTACCGAATCTGAAAACGAAATTAAAAACGAAACCGAATCACGCGATCAAGAATTGACGCCCGCACAGGAAGTGCAGCGTGAGGTGGTGAAAAAACGAGCTGAAGCACTGAGAGAGGCGGCAAAAAAAGAAGCAGAAGTTCGCTCCGAGCACGCAAAGCAGGCTGCCGAGGAGCGCCATGCTATCGTGAAGAAAGATCGATGCGTAGAGCGAAAGAATAAACTGACGGAAGCGCTTCCTCGCCTGTCGCAAGGCGCCACGAGTGTAAAAAAGACGCTTGATGACAAATATCAGCGCGTCCAGGACATCCATGCAAGTAATAAGCTTACTGCCGCTAACTATGACACCCTGAAGGCGAATGTCGATGCCGCGAAGCTTGCGGCCGAAACGTCGATTGGTATGGTGACGCCATCGTCGGTGACGATTGATTGCGAGAACGGCTCGCTCGGCACGCAGCTGGATAGCTACCGCTCTACCGTCAGGGTGGCGCGCGACAGTCTGAAGAAGTACCATGCGGCACTTGTCGAGCTGATTCGTGCGCTTACATCGGCGGAAGACGCTTCATCGACGACGGAAGGGGCTACAGATGTACAATAATCGTCGTGCAGGGTTTGGCGCCGTCGAAGGGCTGGTGATCGTCGTTGTGATCGTTGTCGTTGGTGCCCTCGGCTATGTTTTTGTCCGTAACTTAAATTCAAAAACGGCAAAGACATCCGGTACTGAATCGACAAAGACGATGCCAGCGACGGCAGCCGAGGCAAAAGCGAGCGCTTCTCAGGTGAAAAAAGACCTCGATTCGGTCAATATTGATTCGACACTCGATACGGGCGAAATCGACGCGACGCTCCAATAAGGTAACGTATCTTCGTGCAATGTCTGAAATCCCCTCGGTGCAGGGGATTTTTGGCACTCTTTACACCAGAGTGCTAAAAGATTACAATAAATGTATATGGCGAAACGTGATTATTACGAAGTACTAGGAGTAGCAAAAGGCGCGAGCGCCGACGAAATTAAAAAGGCGTTTCGCAAGCTTGCCGTAAAATATCATCCAGATAAGGAAAGCGGCGACGAGACGAAATTTAAAGAAATTAATGAAGCGTACGAGGTTCTAAAGGACCAGCAAAAACGTCAGCGGTACGACCAATTTGGCCATGCTGGTGTCGGGGGAGCATCGGGCGGTGGCGGTGCAAGCGGCGGCAATCCGTTCGAGGGTTTTGGTGGCTTTGGAGGCCAAGGCCAGAATATTCATTTTGATTTTGGCGATGGTGGGCTCGGCGATATCTTTGGGCAGTTCTTTGGTGGCGGAGCTCAGCAAGCCCACGGCCCAACGCGCGGCCGTGATGTAGAAACAAGTATAACGCTCAGTTTTGAAGATGCGATTTTTGGCAAAGACGTCACACTTGATCTGACGCTTGACGACGAATGTTCGCACTGTCACGGCACGACGGTCGAGCCTGGCTATAGTATGAAAACGTGCGACACCTGTCAGGGCGCTGGCCAGCAAGTACGCATTATGAATACGATGTTCGGTCCAATTCAGCAAGCCGTGACCTGTGAAACCTGTAAAGGCAGGGGGAAGATCCCAGAAAAGGTCTGCTCAGTGTGTCGAGGAAGTGGCGTCGAACGACGCGAGCAGCATATTGCCGTTAAGGTACCGGCTGGTATCGATGACGGCGCGACGATTCGCCTGCGCGAGCGCGGTGAAGCAATTGGCGGCGGCGGCAAGGGTGATCTGTATGTGCATATTCGCGTCAAAGCGCATAAGAAGTTTACGCGCGAAGGCGATCTGATCCTCTCGGAGGAGCATATCGGCATGGTCGATGCGGCGCTCGGTACGGAAATTGATGTCGCGACGGTCGATGGAGTCGTTACTATGAAAGTTCCCGCCGGTACGCAGAGCGGCACAGACTTTAAGCTATCCGGACATGGTGCCCCGCACCTGAAGGGTGAGCGTCGCGGCGCGCATATTGTGAGCGTGATTGTTGATACGCCAACGAAACTGACGAAGAAGCAGCGTGAGGTGCTCGAGGCGTTTGGTGGTTCGGCTAAGCGAGGCTTTTTCTAAACTATTTTTAGTCGTCGGCGTGCGTGGTAGCTCTGCCGACAGGTTTGTCGGTAACAGGGGTGCAGACTTGACAGAATGGCGTTATTTGTAGTATAATGTCATAATATGGACAAAGACCTTACGCCCCCAGCCGAAAAGCTTAGGCAGGCTCCCTCAGAAGAGCAGCTTACGCTTACCAGAGAACGATTATCCGCGAGCGAGCTTGCTCCACAGGAAATGTTTGAGTATGCGCGGGATATTCTCAATGGTGCCGAAGCTTGGGGTACTGGTCAGCCTATCGAAGCGGGCGTCGCAAAAGTCTTCATCCCAACGGAGGGTGATAGGAAATTGCTTAGTGAAGCGCCGGATGCCAAGAAAGACTATCTCGGGACGCTTGTCGTACAGGTTCTAAAAATTCACCAAAAAGGGCAGTCTGCGCTTGATGCTCGAGAGACCGGTTCGGTAGTAGCCTCTAAAGCTGGAAAGCTGAGCGAAGAGGATAAGTCCCGACTTGAGAAAGCTAAGCGCGGGACGGTTGATACGTTGCTTGCGCGACTGAGCGCCTACGAGGCCGGATATGAATACAACCAGGTTCAGGAGGCTGATATACAGGCGGTGGTTAATTGGGTTGGTTGTGATGCCGATGGGGCTGAACAAATTATTCGCGATTTGACGACGCGAATTATTCATGCTGCCCACCCGGGCGAAGACGGGGAGGCGTAATTGAAACTGGGCGTCGTCTATGGATATCGGCGTGGTCGATGGATAAAGCACTCCACCGACTCATTATTGTCGATGCTCCGCGAGGTGCTTCAATCGCACGATATTGAAGTTGAAAAGGTTGGTTTGCTCGATTCGAGAGTTGAAATCCGGAGCGGTCACCTCGTGATACGTGATGCATTTACCAAGAAGCGGTATGATGGGCTCGACGGCCTATATATAGCTAACTGGCGTAAGGCGCCGGAAATTGCAATGGCGCTTGCCCGTTATGTAAAAAAACGCGGCGCCCAGGTCATTAATGGTGAAATCATAGATTATCCCGCGATTAGTAAGCTCGGCGAGATGGTGCGCATGGCGGACGGTAATATTCCTATGCCGGATTCGTTTTTTGTTCGCAGTAAATATCTAATCGAAATGGCTCATCGTAAAAAATTGCCGCGAGGATTCAGCTTCCCGCTAATCGTCAAGAGTGTATCGGGCAGCATGGGAGTGGACAATTGGCTCGTACGTGATTTTCAAGAGTTTTTAGAGATAGTGTCGGAGCCACGCGATAGCCTACTCGTAGTCCAGCAATTTATCCCCAATGACTGCGACTATCGAGTGCTCGTATTTGGAGGTGAAGTGAAGGCGGTTATGCGCCGTTCACGACAGTCAAATGCAACACATGTCAATAATACGAGCGCTGGTGGCCAGGGCGACATGGTACCTCTCGCTGATTTTTCGGATGAATGGAAAGAAATCGCCATGCGTGCGGCGACTGCAGTCAATCGTAGCGACTTGGCGGGTGTCGATATAATTGTCGATGCGCAAACTGGACGACCGTACGTCCTCGAGGTTAACAAGAGCCCGCAGATAGAAACCGGTTCGAACACTGACTGGAAGACCGCGGCTTTTGTCGAATACATCAAAAAGAGGCTCCAACCATGACCGTCGCGGGCAGTCAGCTCCCTGTCGTCTACTTTGTTTTTCGGCGCAACGAGGGTGCGTCGAGTACGCGTTTTGGCGGATTCGCGCGCCGGTTGATCAACTCTGGAAAAATGCCCGCAGCCGATTATCGCACTGTGGCGCTCGATGACTTGACGTATGCGATTGATTCCTCGGGAGCGGCGGCTATCTACGACGAGCAGGGACGTGCGTTATTCCACGATGCATCGTTTGTCTATTTCAAGTCTTGGGAGTCGTTGCCGGAGCGTGCTTCGATGGTCGCGAGCTATTTGCGTGCGAAAGGGATTCCTTTTATTGATGAGGCGGTGCGATATGCTGGCGTGCATAAGGCGTCTCAATTTTGGAAATTGTGGGCGCAGGGAATCGCCGTCGTACCGACTATAATCTCGACCCATCGTCCATCCCGCGCGCTCGTTCGTGATGTCTTGGGTGACGCTCCATATCTAATCAAGCCGATTCATGGCGAGAAGGGGCGAGGGGTAGAGAAGCTGGCGTCGTATGATGCGCTACCAGAGCGAACGGACGGTTTGTTGATTCAGCCGTATATTGAGAATCACGGTGACTATAGGGTAATGGTGTACGGATATAGCGTGCGCGGCGCTTTATACCGTAGCGCCCAAGAGGGAAAAATTGTCAATAACACTTCTCAAGGGGCTATCAGCGAATTTTTAGAGCGTGGGGCGCTAGGGGAAGAGCTTGTCGGGCTTGCCGAGAGGGCCGCGTCAACCGTTGAGTGCGCGGTGGCTGGCGTCGATGTTATTGTCGATGGCAATGGTCGTCCGTATGTTCTTGAAGTGAACCAAGGATCGCAAATTGTCACAGGTCACTTCACCGATAAGAAAATCGAAGCTTTCGGTGATTTTATGCACGAACGAATCGCCGGACGCACTGTACGGAAGGTGCAGAATAACAGGCTGGAGGTCATCGGGCGGTATGTAAACGTCAATTTCCCTGAGTTTGGTGTTTCACGGGTGCTTGCGAAAGTTGACACCGGGGCGTATCAGTCCGCTGTGCATGCGGCAGACATCCGGGAAGGAGAAGAGGATGGCGTGCGATATCTCGAGTTTAGTCTTCTTGATGGACACGGCAAGACCGCAGGGCACAAAACGCCGAAATGTCGCGTTACGGACTACGACAAGACGACCGTGAAGAATAGCTTTGGAGTGCGACAGGACAGATATAGTATTAAGGCGCGTATTTCAATTAATGGGCGCATGATGAAGACGGGAATTACTCTTGCGGATCGTAAGGAAATGGCTGCGCCAATTTTGCTTGGGCGACGTTTCCTTCGCGGAAGATATATAGTTAATGTCGAGCTGAGCCGAATAGACTGGGAGAAATCATTATGAATATAGCTATCTTATCGAACGGTCCAGGTAATGCATCGACGAAGCGGCTCAAGGCGGTTGCGAGGCAGCGAGGTCACACCGTTAAGGTTATCCGGTACAAGGAATGCTATACGACAATCGAGAAGAACAATCCGGTCGTGAGTTATCGGGGCGACGATTTAACGAAATTTGATGCCATTATCCCGCGGATTGCGGCTAACATGACTCGATACGGCACGATGGTGCTACGGCAGATGGAAATGCAGGGCATCTATTCCGTCTCCAGCTCGATCGCGATTTCACGCTCCCGCGACAAGCTGAGGAGTATGCAGTTGCTAGCAAAGGCTGGCGTGGCGATTCCAAAGACGGTGGTGTCGCGTAACTCCGCTGATATAGATAGTTTGCTTGAAAAGCTTGGTGGAATGCCGGTCATTATCAAGTTGGCGCGTGGCACGCACGGTAATGGTGTGGTGCTGGCTGAGACGCGAAAAGCTGCCAAATCTGTGCTGCAGGCGTTCTATCTGACGAATGAAGACGGTACGAATATATTGTTGCAGGAATTTATCAAAGAGTCTGCCGGTGTTGATATTCGCGCGTTTGTTGTGGGAGGGCGGGTCGTTGCCAGTATGAAGCGTCAAAGCCTTGACGATGACTTTCGTAGTAACCTACATAAGGGCGGCGAAGGCACGCGCATAAAATTAACAGAAGAAGAGCGAAAGATGGCGATCAAAGCCGCTAAAGCGATGGGGCTGAACATTGCCGGTGTCGACATGATGCGATCGGACAGGGGGCCGTTGATCCTCGAGGTAAATGCAAGCCCGGGATTTGGAATTGAGGCGGTGACTGGGCGGGACGTGGCGACGCCGATTATTGAGTACGTTGAGCAAAATGCTAAGCGCGGGCACAAAAAAGACAAAGTTGGCGCCTAATTTCTGAGGTGATATACTACCAGCATGACGTACGTGGTTATACTTAGTGCGTATTTTGGTCTATTAGCACTCTTTGGCGTGCTAAGCCGTAAGAATCTTGGCGTGCCAACGTTAGCGCTCGCGGCAGGCTCTGTACTGGCGGGCCTGTGGACGGACAGCGTGACGCCGCTTGTGGCCGAGTTTGGACTGGCGCTCGTGCAGCCGCCGCTTTCAAGTATCGTCGCCATTGCGTTGACGATTTTACCGGCATTTCTTGTACTGATTCGCTCGCCAAAGGCGCGGACATGGGCCGGCTCTCTTGCGAGTGGGCTTTTTTTTGCCGCGTGTGCGGTAATGCTGACGTACGCGGCGTTTGAGCGGGCAGTTGTGCTCGACGGGGCGAGTAGGGGGTTTGCGTTGCAGCTTGCGACGTATGCGCCGACTATTCTAACTATTTGCCTCGTAGCGGCGATTCTGCAAATATTGTTTCGAAAAAAGAAGGCGAAAATCCCCGACGACGTTAGCGGGCATCGCAAATAGTTTTATCGCCGTGCTACCATACAACTACGTATGATGTACTGGCTGAGGCGACGCATTCATCCGACCTGGCACTTTACGATACTGTGTATTGGTGTGGTTCTTGGCGTCGCGCTAGCTGCGCGGATTGACGCGTTTTGGCAGAGTGGCTGGCTGGTTGTCGCGTTGGTTGTAGCGGCAACGGCACTGTATGGACGTTGGCGCGTGTTGCTGGTGGCGAGTCTGCTTGCCGGGATGCTTTTTGGGCTGTGGCGTGGAGATATGTCGAGGGCAAATTTGACGGTCTTTCATGATATGTACGGTCGCCATGTTCAAGTCCGCGGAACGGTCGCAAGCGACGTCGAAATTGGTATCCGTGGTCAAACCGTGTTACGCATCAATAACCTGCACGATCATACTGGCCGCTCGTTGCCGGGCGTACTCCGTATTTCGACGCTGGATAAGCGGGCTATCAAAAGGGGCGACCAAGTCGTAGCGGATGGCAAATTGCAAGAAGGTTTCGGGACGCTTGCGGCAACGATGGGCGACGCGCGTTTGGTTGAGGTTACGCGTGTAGCGGGTGGTGATCCCGCCCTGGAGGTGCGCGATTCATTTTCGGAGGCGATTTCACGGGCGGTGGCCGATCCGGCAGCAAGTCTGGGGGTTGGCTATCTACTGGGGCAAAAACAGGCTCTGCCGCGGCATTTGCAGGATGCACTGGTCATAACGGGGCTGACGCATGTTGTAGTGGCGAGCGGGTATAATCTGACAATTCTTGTGCGGTTAGCGCGTCGTCTCTTTGCGCGAGTCTCAAAGTATCTGGCGGCGCTGGCGAGCATCGTGATGATCGGTTCATTCGTGGCGGTTACGGGGCTTAGTCCGAGCATGACTCGCGCAGGACTCGTATCGATGCTGGGGATATGGGCATGGTATTATGGCCGAATGTTTCATCCGGCAACCCTCCTTGCGGCAACGGCGAGTGTGACGGTATTGTGGAACCCGAGCTATGCATGGGGTGATGTTGGCTGGCTGTTGAGTTTCGCGGCCTTCGCCGGGGTTATGATTGTCGCACCGTTGCTCCGGGCGTACTTCTACGGTCGGCAAAAGCCAAGTTTTATTGGGCAAATTCTCGGCGAGACGGTTGCCGCGCAGCTTATGACGACACCAATTATTCTCGTTGTTTTCGGGCAATTCTCATTGATTGCTGTCGTGTCGAATCTGCTCGTAGTGCCATTGATTCCACTTGCGATGCTTTTGACATTTATTGCGGGGTTTGGGGCGCTGGTTATTCCGGCCGCCACTGCGGTGGTCGGCTGGCCGGCGCAGGTTCTTCTCGACTTAACGATCGGGGTAGTGAATTACACGGCGGGCATCCCGTGGGCGCAGGCGAAGTTCTCGTTGCCGGTGATTGGTGTCGTGCTGTGGTATGGGGTTATTGCGGGTGGATGTTCGTATCTCGCGTGGAGAACTAAGCTTCGGCTTCGTGAAGTGTCGCTGGTGGAATAGGCGGCGTACATCTGTTATAATTAGCATAAAGTAACAAACACTTTAGTAGCAGAAAGTGAGGTTTTTATGTCTGGACATAGCAAATGGGCTACGACTCATCGCCAAAAGGCGGTTGTTGATGCAAAGCGCGGTGCAATTTTTACAAAAATCGGTAATCAGATTGCGATTGCCGCCCGAAGCGGTACTGATCCGGTTATGAATCCGGGATTGGCGCTTGCTATTGAAAAAGCTAAGCAGGCTAATATGCCGAACGCTAATATTCAGCGTGCTATCGACCGAGTTTCGGACAAAAACGCGGCGGTAATGGAAGAGGCGACCTATGAGGGGTACGGTCCTGGTGGTATTGGAATTATTGTCGAAACAGCGACGGATAATAAAAACCGAACATATCCAGAGGTCCGTACGGCTATGACAAAAAATGGCGGAACGATGGCAGACGCGGGCAGCGTGCTCTTTCAATTTACTCGAAAAGGTGTGATTCGCGTATCGGCGAGTGGTGAGGATGCGCTGCTTACGGTTCTCGACGCGGGTGCAAGTGACGCGAACGAAGAAGACGGCGAGCTAATCGTTTATACCGATGCGAAAGATCTCGCTAAGGTGCGTACTGCAATTATTGACGCGGGGTTGGCGGTCGCCGAGGCTGAGCTTCAATACGTACCAAATAATCCCGTTCCGATAGATGACGAAGAGACGGCGCGAAAAGTCTTGAAAGTACTCGATGCACTCGATGACCTCGACGATGTTGTCAATGTCCATACCAATGCCGATATTACGGTTGACGTAGAATAGACAACAAAAAATTGCTCATGCTTGCCACTCGAGATTCGAGCCGGTATAACTACGGGTAATATTGCATTGTGAGGGGACCGACCGATGACGTCGAGGGTTTTTGTTGTCGTAAAACAAGTGCTAAGAGTTGTGATAATTTTAAGTGTAACGCTGCCGGTCCGACTGGCGTACGCCGACGAGGCTATCGTCGCGGCGAGTAGTCCGACGCCATCAATTAACGTAACACCTTCGCCGCCCGTCCTTGTTTCGACGGTTCCAGATGTTGTGATGACGGCATTTTCTACGGGCGATCAGCTCGACTTGCTGGAGCTATACAATCAGTCGGTGACGGCTGTCGACCTAGGCCAGATGTCGGTTGTGACCACTGACTCATTTGGTGCGCCTCAGACTATTAGCCTTCGGCAGGGGTGGTTGCTGCCGAAACACTACGTGACATTCACCGATAGCAGCGCGGTGGTCGGCGTACTCGCGTTTGGTGTTTCGCAGCGCGCGACAATGGGGGATATTGCGAAGGTTGGCATCATGCGACAGGGGATAGAGACGCAATCGGTCGATGTTCCATCGCCCACAAACTACGCCTGGGCACAGCATAAACAGCGCGGCAATGCCACAATTAAGCAGACGGGTATATTCGCGACCGACTTTAATAAGAAGACCGCCAATAGTCCAGCAAGCGTGATGAGCGATCCGCTCTACCAACCTCCGATCACCCTGGGTGGTCTTGCGCTGCGCGAAGTCCACGCCAATCCGGTTGCGTGCGCTCCCGATGCGGCTTCGGCGCTCGACTTGCGGTGCGGGGATTACGTCAAGGTCGTAAACGGTGGCGATGGGCCAGTTAATCTCGCTTCGTTTCGACTTCGAGTGGGAAAATTCGGAGACACGGCAGGGATTGCATCGGCTTTTTTGTGGCAACAGTCATCATTGACGGCTGATGATGAATATATTCTTGAGTCTGGCGAAATGCTGATCGTGCATCTGCGCGACGACCTGCGACCGATCGCTCTTTCCGCATCGGGCAATTACGTGTGGATCGAAGACGCCTATGGCGTCAAGACGTATTCGTACGTCGCGTATCCCGATTTGACCGCTGCCCAGTATCGGGAAAAATCATGGGGCTTTGATACGGAGAGTGGGGTGTGGCTGGCAGCAAATCCTAGCCCCGATACTATTGAAAACGACTTTGTTATTTCGCCGGATCTGCGAGTTGGCGAGACCGTAGCCCCACTAAAACCGTGCCGTGATGGGCAATATCGGAGCGAGGAAACGGGGCACTGTCGAAATATTGCCCTCGCAGGTGAAACATTGACGGCGTGCAAGGATGGTCAATACCGAAGTGAGGAAACGAATCGTTGTCGATCGCTGGTCGCGACGGTTGCCGCTTCGTTGAAGCCGTGCGCCGACGATCAATTCCGTAATCCTGAGACGGGGCGCTGCAAAAAAATAGCTAGCAGTGAAGATGGCCCCGCTCCGTGCGATGTGGGATGGGAGCGAAATCCCGAGACAAATCGTTGTCGCAAGATTAAAGTGACGGATATGCCCCTCGCGAGTTTTCCTGTCGAACCAATTAAAAAGGTCGCCGATTCGGCCGTCGTGTGGTGGGCGCTTGGTGGGGCGGGCGTGCTTGCTGCCAGCTACGGTGCGTGGGAGTGGCGGCGTGAGGTGAGTGGGGTGATTCGTCGCGCTGTCGATCTCATCAGGCGACGTCAGTAGGTTATACTGGTAGATAGATGGCGGCTGAACACGTGATGAATAGGGGGTAGTATGCGCATTATTGGGATCGATCCAGGTACGGGGATATTAGGATTCGGGGTTATTGACATTGTGAAGGGCAAGACGCAATTGGTTACTGCTGGTGTTATTACGACCCCTGCGCATACTCCTCTCCCGGAGCGGCTCGAAGAAATCTATAATGGCCTCACGGAGATTATCGCTGAAACAAATCCGGCGTCTATGGTTATCGAAAAACTTTTTTTTAATCAAAATGTTACGACGGCGATTAGCGTTGCACAGGCGCGTGGTGTGGCTATGCTGACAGGGAGACAGGCGCATCTGGAAATCGCTGAGTATACGCCGCTCCAGATAAAGCAGGCAATGACGGGCTACGGCCGCGCGACTAAAAAACAGATTCAGGAGATGGTTCGCATTCAGCTCGGTCTCGGCGAGGTGCCAAAGCCCGATGACTGTGCCGATGCGCTCGCGGCGGCAATTATGCATGCATTCACCTTGCGGGGCGTGTAGCGTATAATAGGGAATGTCATGATCGGCAAGAAGAAACAACCGGCTCGCATGAATCGTTATGCGAATCTCGCCGGCTCCAAACCGACAACACACCGTACGCCTAAAAAGAAGCGCGGGCGGTGGCCTGCTTGGTTTTGGCGGCTCACCACTAAGCAGAAGCTTATGATTATCGCTACACCGATCGTGGTGCTTCTGATAGTTATTCCACTGGCTACCTATGCGTACTACGCCAAGGACATCGGTGATAAGGACCGGTTGATGAACCGCAATAATACCGGAATCGTCCTGACCGACAAGGACGGCCAGCCGTTTTATAGTATCGGTAAGGCCGAGCATCGTACTCTCGTGCCGCTGAGCGAGATATCGCCCACTATGCAACATGCTTTGATTTCGAGCGAGGACAAGGATTTTTATAAACACGGCGGATTTAATCTCCTGAGTATTTTTCGTGCCGCTTTTACACGTGTTGGCGGTGGCTCGACTATCACCCAGCAGCTTGCTAAGAATACGTTGCTATCGGACCAGCGTAGCTTTCTGCGTAAGTACCAGGA
>Ga0172381_10003860_pt1 | contig 15698 bp, 13 predicted proteins | sample Leawel6488metaG_FD_119754 | JGI IMG/M metagenome (GOLD analysis project Ga0172381, IMG submission 119754) | Leachate microbial communities from a municipal landfill in Southern Ontario, Canada - Leachate well 64-88 metaG | ecosystem: Engineered > Solid waste > Landfill > Unclassified | place...
CGGTCATGCAATTCACCTTGCAAGTATTTAATAATATCGCCGAAAAAAGGTTTATCCTTAAGATGCCTATAATGATCTTCGGCTAAGGACTTAGAGACACGCACCATCTTAGCGGCAACAATTTCCAGCTTGGTTTCGGAGAGGCGCGTAAGAATATTACCTGTTAATGATTTTTTGAGCCCATCCGGTTTAATCAGAATTAAAACTGCTTGTTTCATTAAGCTTTACCTCCCTTAATTACAGATATAATCCTCTCCAGGTCTTCCTGTGAATAAAATTCAATAAAAATATGCCCGCGTTTTTTCATCTTGCTGATCCTGACTTTCGTAGAGAGTAATTGCTGCAGGCCCTCTTCAACTGCTGCTACATACGGCTCGCGAACCGTGTATGAACTTTTCCGTTTCGCGCCTTTAGGCCGATGCGTTTTAATTAAATTTTCCAGCTCTCTGACTGATAAACCCTTAGTAATTATATCCTGGGTCAGCCTGCGCTGCTGATTTTCGTCTTCTATCTCCAATAATGCCCGGCCATGCGCAAAAGAGATACGGCCTTTTTTCATCTCTTCCTGGATTTCATGCGGCAGTTTCAATAATCTTAAAGTATTAGCAATTGTGGCGCGCGCCTTACCTAAGCCTTCACCGATCTTTTCCTGCGTGACCTGAAATTTATCTATAAGATGCTGGTAAGCATGCGCTTCTTCGATAGGATTCAGGCTCTCTCTTTGTATATTCTCTATCAGAGCATACTCTAAAGAGTCTCGGTCATCAACATCTTTAACAATTATTGGTATCTCCTTGAGCCCCAATGACTTAGATGCACGAAGCCGCCTCTCACCGGCAATTAATTCATAACCCTCCCCCTTACGTCTCACTAAAAGCGGCTGGATTACTCCCTTCTCTTTAATTGATTGAGCAAGCTCTTCAATAGCGTTTAAATCAAAATCTTCTCGCGGTTGAAATGGGTTCGGCTTGATCTGTTCAGTCTGGACATAAATAATCGCGCTTTTCTCGGTATTTTCCTTCTCCGGGATTAAAGCACCAATACCTTTTCCCAAGGCTCTTCTTTCCATCAAGCTTCTCCTCCTGATTTCGCGATAGTTGCTTTTAAAGGTAGGCCTAAAATCTCCCGGCAAAGTTCTTCATATTTCTGGGCCCCCAAAGAATCTTTATCATACAAATAAATCGGCTTGCCAAAACTTGGAGCCTCAGTAAGACGAATATTGCGCGGAATAACCGTCTGGTAAACTTTGTCTTTAAAGTGGTTTCTGGCTTCTTGGATCACTTCTCTGGTCAGATTGGTTCTATAATCTGCCATAGTCAGAAGCACGCCTTCAATTAACAGGCTCTGGTTAATATTATCTTTTACTAACCTGATTGTATTGTTCAACTGGGTTAACCCTTCCAAGGCATAGTATTCACATTGCACCGGCACAATGACTGAATCTGCCGCACATAGGCCATTAATCGTCAATAAACCCAATGAAGGCGGTGAATCAATAATGATAAAATCAAATTCTGTCTTTATCTTCTCCAAGGCCCTTTTTAATCTATATTCTCTTCCTAACGAGCCAACTAATTCTACCTCTGCTCCAGTTAGGTCTAAATTGGAAGGCGCCAAGACAAGATTTGGTATCGCGGTAGGCAGGAGCACATCCTGGATATCTAACTCTTCTAAAAGTACATGATACGTGCTTTTCTTTATATCATGTTTATTTATACCTATTCCGCTTGTGGCATTAGCTTGCGGGTCTAAATCAACCAGCATAACCTTCTTGCCACCCACAGCAAGAAACGCAGCAATGTTTATTGCTGATGTAGTTTTACCAACCCCACCCTTCTGATTACAGATTGTAATTATCTTACCCATTGATATTCATATAGTTACAATTTGTGTCACGCGGAACATTGCTTAATTCACTATCTCTATTATCTAAAATTTATAGAGGTTGTCAAGTGTTTTCTTAACCTCACTTTCGTTCGGTTAAGAATTTCGCTAGACAAAAACTTAAGGTGCTCAATTTTTACTTGTCTCCCTTAATGATAGTAACACGTACCTTAGCCAGTTTAGCTCCAGGCATACCAAAAAGCCCTTTTGCTTCTTCAGAGATAATCTCTACTTTAACCTTCTTGCGTGGCAGCTGTAGCTGTTGCAAGGCCTTCTTTATCGCCTCTTCTACAGTATTACCTTCAACTTCAATAGCCTTATTTTCTTTCATTTTGACCTATTCATGCGTAATTGGAAGCTTAACATCAGTATGCTATTCACAAACCAATATAAGACTAATCCCGAAGGCATACGATAGAATATAATACCAAACATCACCGGCATAACAATAAGCATTATTTTCTGTTGCTCGGCAGAAGCACCGCTGGCAGATGCCGATGAAATCTTCTGTTGTATAAACATGCCGATTGCCATAATAATAGGCAATATATTGAAATCGCTCCCTAATATCGGCAGAGCTTTAGGTAAGATAAACAAGCGATCCGGTTCAGAGAGATCTTTAATCCAGAGAAATTTAGCACCTTTTAGAACAATCGAACGCATAAGAGCATTATAAAGAGCAAAAAATATAGGCATCTGCAGCAGCAAAGGCAAACAACCACCGAGAGGATTCACTTTATGCGCTTTATAAAGCTCCATAATCTCTTTATTCATCCTCTGCGGATTATCTTTATAAACTTTACGTAATTCTTCTACTTTAGGCTGCAGAAGCTGCATCTCTTTCATAGAACGCATCTGTTTGATAGACAATGGGTAAAGAATTAAGTATACCAATATGCTTAATAAAATAATTGCTACTCCCCAATTATGCACAATTTTATATAGAAATCCCAAAGTCTGCAATAAAACCTGCGAAATGATATCAAAGGTTCCATAATGCACTACTGCTGACCAAGCCGGATTAATGCTATTCATAACATTCACGTCTTGCGGGCCAATATAAATTCTATATAAATGTCCAATCTGGGATCCAGATGGGACATTTTCTGTTTGGACATTTATTCCTATCTCAGATTCTTGTTTGCTTAATTTCTTAATAAAAGCACTATTATTTTTCTCAACAGGCTCTACAATGGCAGCAAAATATTGATCTCTAAAGCCTAGGAATTTAACTTCATTCCATTGAGCATCTTTTTGAATACTCAGATGCTGGACTTTATCAGCGGTAGCTAAAGTTAAATCCTGATAACGGGCTTGAATGTTTTTAGAAGAAAGATCTAAAACACCTAACAACAAGGGCATATTCAAAACAAGCGGGGCAGAGGAGAGATTTTGGATTTTAATCTCTAAGTCTATGGTATAGTTAGAGTTATTAAATTTAAATTCTTTAGTAATTCTCTTATCTTTACTTGTCGCGACAAAAGTAACCCTATCCGGGAGAGAGTGGACTCTTTTAAAATTTAGATCTTGGTGATTTAATAATAAGCCGTATTTTAAAGGAAATACGTGATTGCCATAGTTTTTAAAGGTGACCTCCTTGATAGCCGCGAACCTCTCGTAAAAAGTCACTTCTAAATTACCCTGCACGTACTTAAATTGCTGCTCCGACTTAGCTTCTTCCGGCTGGCCTAAAGTAGCCGCAACCGGTAAAGGAGACTTACTCTCTAACGTTTCTCTAACTGTATCTTGTTGTATAGCAACGGGTTGCTGCTTTGGCATAATCGCCGACCAAATTAATAGAACACCTAAAGATAAAGCTATTGCTAAAACCAGACGTTTTTCCATATTAATCCAGGGGATCATATCCATACCTGCCAGAGAATGGCTGGCAAGAAGATACTCTCCTGGCTCCTTTTAATAGTCCTTTTAAAAAACCATATTTTATAATCGCCAGCTTCGTATATTCTGAACAAGAAGGAATAAAACGACAGGACTGGGGGAATATTTTACTGCCAGATACCTGATATAGCTGAATTAAAAATAAGGCTATACGCTTAAGCATTACCTGCAGAGTTTTTTTCTGCCCTTCTGCCGGCGTCGTGCTAAGAGCTTACGGCCATTGCGGGTAGACATTTTGCTGCGGAATCCAAGCTTTCTCTTACCGACGATATTTGTCGGGGTAGTCAAATTCTTTTTCATTCTTTACTCCTCAATATAGTTTCTGTATAAATGGTGGTTAATTATAACATAAAAGCTAACCTCGTCAATGGCTAATTTTTATCAGGCGGTAAGTTATGCACACAGCGAGGATGATTATCCACAGCCTCGACGGGAGGCTAAGACTTCGCGTTAAAAAAATCCGGCGCGTTTCCAATGCAGCCGCGCTAACGATCGCTTTATCTTGCAACTTTGTCCGCTCAAGAAGTTATTTTAATTGACGCTTAAGAGAAATATTGTATAATAACACGCGTTTAACTTTTTTACTTGCAACTGTTTTTGATTCTGTTATAATTATTCAAAGTATTAGGCTCATAGCGCCGCGGTGTTCTTAAAAATCAGAACATTAGATATCTGTTTTACAACTGGAAACCGTTAATCAAATAACAAATTTTTTCCACAGATTTATTAAAGTTGTGGATAAACTGTTGATAAGATATATGGACAGCACAAACTCAGCCTGGATTAAGGCGCAAGCATACCTGAAGGAGCATTTAGATCTCCCGACGTTTGAAGCCTGGATTGCGCCTTTGAAAGCTCAAGTTAAGGACCAAAACTGCATCATATTGGATGCTCCGGATGGCTTCTTTAGGGATTGGGTTAAAAAAAATTACGAAGTGCAAATAGGAAACGCGCTCAAAGCAACAGGATCTTATCAGGTCCGATTTGAAATCGGCGTGGCGCAAACTTCGCAAACATTAGAAACCAGCAAAGAGGCTCCGGTAACAACGGCAACAGAAGGCCGCTTTCAACAAAGTTTAAAACTGAATAACCGATATACGTTCGAGAATTTTGTCATTGGCTCTTCCAATAGACATGCGCATGCTTATTCTGTGGCAGTAGCGGAATCGCCGGCAAAAACCTACAATCCTTTATTTATCTATGGCGGCGTAGGTTTAGGAAAAACTCATTTAATCCAGGCAATTTGCCATAAGATTCAACAAAACTCTAACGGCAACTTAAAGATCGCTTATCTGCCTTCAGAGCAATTTACCAACGAATTGATTAATGCCATTCAACATCACTCTACTGCAGCCTTCAGGCAAAAATACAGAAACACAGACGTATTAGTCATAGACGATGTCCATTTTTTCGGAGGTAAAGATTCTACCCAGGAAGAATTCTTTAATACTTTTAATGCTCTTTACGATGCGCACAAACAAATTATTTTATCCTCTGATAGGCCACCCAAAGAAATAGCAGATTTACAAGACAGGCTTATTTCGCGTTTTGGCTGGGGCTTAACCACCGATATACAGCCGCCGGATTTAGAAACTCGTGTTGCGATATTAAAAAAGAAGATTGAGCGGGAACCTGTCGCTGTGCCTGATGATGTAATATTTTTTATAGCCCAGCTTATTAAAACAAATATCCGTGAGCTGGAGGGAGCGTTAGTCAGAACCATGGCCTACTCTTTAATGGAAGAAAAACCTATTACCGTGGAATTAGCCAAAGAAGTGCTCCGGGACCTTTTAAAAGAGCCTAAGAAATTAATCACAATAGATTTTATCCAAAGATGTGTAGTTGAAGAATTCGGTATTGCGTTAGGAGAGATGAAAGCGCGTAAGCGCAATAAAACCATCGTGCTCCCCAGGCAGATCGCAATGTACCTGAGCAGAGACTTAACGGATTTATCCTTGCCTGAGATTGGCCAATTTTTCGGCGGCAAAGACCATACTACTGTTTTACATTCTTATAACAAGATTAAAGAAGCGGTGAAAACCGATCCTTCGTTAGCTGAGAAGGTAGAAAAAATTACGCAAGTCATTAAACAGTAATTAAAAGGTTTATCCAAGGTAATATTTTGTCTTAACTTTAAGCTTGGCAATACATTAACCGGTTTTCAACAGAAACGTAAAGCATTATTACTAATACTGTTTTAATATATTAAATAATAAATAGTAAGGAGAAAAAAATGAAGTTTAAGGTTGATAAAAATACCCTTATTGGCGGCATTCAAACAGTACAAAACGTTATTATCGCTAAGAGTAGTTTACCTATACTCTCGAATATTTTAATCGAAACACAACAGGAGGGGTTGCGCCTAACCGCCACGGATTTGGATATCGGGATAACCTGTTTAATACCTGTTAATATCCAGGAAGCGGGTGCGGTGACGGTTCCGGCTAAAAGATTTAGCGATATTATTAAGGAGTTACCAGGGGATAATTTAAGTATCACAACTAAAAAAAATAACCAGGTGAATATTGAAACCGATTTATGCCAGTTTAAAATTATGGGATTGGCGCGTGAAGAGTTTCCTAAGTTGCCGGAATTTAAAGATAAGGAAGTTTTGAAGTTGGAGCAGTCGGTTTTAAAAGAAATGCTCAACCTGACATCTTTCTCTGTTTCTATTGACGAAACGAGGTATATTTTAAACGGCATTCTTTTTAAGGTGACAAAAAATGGATTGATCTTAGTGGCCACTGACGGGAAGAGGTTGGCTGTAGTTGAGAAAAAATTAAGTTATAGCGTTAGCCAGGAGATGAGTATTATTATTCCGATTAAAACTATTCATGAGTTAAACCGTAATCTTAAAGAAGAGGGCGAGTTGTCTATTGTTTTGGGGAGCAACCAGGCCTTGTTTGATTTGGGCAAGGTGGTAGTGATTTCGCGGTTAATCGAAGGGGAATTTCCGGATTATAAACAGGTGATCCCGCCGGTTACCGAGAATAAGGTGCACGTGAACAGGGGTGATTTTTTGTTGGCTGTGAAAAGAGCCGCCTTGTTATCTACCCCGGATTATCAGGCAGTGAAACTCGAGATTTTTAAAAACAAACTGGTGGTTTCCAAGTCCACACCGGATGTGGGGGAATCTCGCGAAGAACTATCGGTCACGTATCAGGGTAAAGAGTTGGCGATTGGTTTTAACCCTAATTATTTAATTGATGTTTTAAAAAACCTTAGCGCAGAGTCAGTGGATATAGAGTTAACTGATAGTGAAAAACCCGGGGTAATCCGAATTAACGGGTATACTTATATTGTTTTACCTATGCGCATAAGTTAAACGATGGACCGGATTAAAGATCTTGTTGAGGATGTAATTCGCAATCTTACGGTTCAAAAACTCAATGATTTAGGTACCAATCCGGAGGAGTGGTTAAAAAAAGCCTTGACAAAAAAAGAGTTGGGGCATATAAAGTTTCATTATTTTAGAAAAGATGTTTTGGGGGTACGTGTCGATTCTTCAGCCTGGATGTATAGTTTAAGTTTAAAAAAAGAAGCATTATTAAATAAGATTAAAGAGTATAATCCCAAGGTCAAGGCAATTCATTTTAGTATCGGAGATATTCGATGAGCAAGGAGAAACCCAAAAAACCGGAAGAGCCGAAAGCGTATGACGCTACCAGTATACAGGTGCTTGAGGGCATAGAAGCTGTGAGGCGCAGGCCGGCAATGTATATCGGGGATACGTCAACCCGCGGCTTGCACCATCTTGTATATGAAGTGGTGGATAATAGCGTTGATGAAGCGTTAGCCGGGCATTGCGATTCCATTACTGTAATTATCAGGGAAGATAACAGTGTGTCGATTATGGATAATGGCCGCGGCATTCCTGTGGATATGCATAAAACCGAAAAGAAACCTGCGGTGGAAGTGGCCCTGACCACCTTACATGCAGGGGGGAAGTTTGACCATCGTTCATATAAAGTATCCGGCGGGTTGCATGGTGTAGGTGTGAGCTGCGTGAATGCTTTATCCGACTGGCTGGAAGTGGAAGTCAAGCGCGATAATAAAATTTATCATCAACGCTATGAACGCGGCAAAACCGTAACTAAACTTACCGTGATCGGTAAGAGCTCTAATACCGGAACAAAAATTACTTTTAAACCCGATAAGACTATATTCCCTAAAACAGAATATTCCTATGATATTTTATCTCAGCGTTTAAGAGAGTTGGCTTTTTTAAATAAAGGCTTAAAAATCAAACTGGCAGATGAGCGCACGGAGAAAGAGGCGGTCTTTGAATTTGCCGGAGGCATTATCTCCTTCGTAGATTATTTAAATAAAAACAAAAATCCTCTGCATAATAAAGTAGTTTATTTCCAGAAACTACAGGATGATATTAATGTTGAGGTGGCATTGCAGTATAATGATGGTTACGCCGAAACGATGTTTTCTTTCGCTAATAATATTAATACAATCGAAGGAGGGACGCATCTTTCCGGGTTTAAATCCGCATTGACGCGCGCGATTAATCAGTACGCCAAAGCTAAAAAAATCATCAAAGATGAGATTGCTATTACCGGTGATGATGTGCGTGAAGGCTTGACTGCGGTAATCAGCGTGAAAGTGCCTAACCCTCAGTTTGAAGGGCAGACGAAAACCAAGCTGGGTAATTCTGAGGTTGAAGGTTTAGTTGCTTCCGAGAGCCTAAGCGCTTTAAGCAGTTATTTTGAGGAAAATCCTTCAATAGCGAATAAAATTATTGATAAAGTTATTGTTGCTTCACGGGCTCGGGAAGCAGCGCGTAAAGCGCGCGAATTAACCCGCAGAAAAGGCGCGCTCGAAGGTGCCGGGTTGCCGGGTAAGCTTTCGGATTGTTCTGAACGCGACGCAGCCTTGTGTGAATTATATATTGTTGAAGGTGATTCTGCCGGCGGCTCTGCCAAGCAGGGGCGCGACAGAAGATTCCAGGCTATATTGCCTATCAAGGGTAAGATCTTAAACGTAGAAAAATCACGGCTGGATAAAATTTTATCTAACGAAGAGATTAGGACGATTATTACAGCTCTTGGTACAGGGATAGGCGAAGAATTTGATATCAGTAAGCTGCGTTACCATAAATTAGTTTTGATGGCGGATGCCGATGTCGATGGTTCGCATATACGCACCCTCTTGCTAACATTTATCTACCGGCAGATGCCTAAATTAATTGAGAGCGGTTATGTTTTTATTGCGCAACCCCCACTTTATAAAATCAAAAGAGGCCAGCGCGAGGAATATATTCAGACTGAACAGCAGATGAATGAGATGCTTCTTGATCTGGGAAGAGAAGGGCACAAGCTCGTAGCTTTAAAGGATAAAAAAGAGTATACTGATAATCAGTTTAAAGGTTTATTGGAGCTATTAGTAGAATTTGAAAAGATTGGCCGCAGTTTAGGTAAAAAGGGAGTAGAAATATCAGAATACCTTAGTTTTAGACACCCTAAGACCAAAAAAATGCCTATTTATAGGGTTAAAGTGGAGGGTAAAACCCATTTCCTCTATTCTGATAAAGAGTTGGCAGAGCTTACTGATAAAGCGGAGAAAACCATAGCTCCGGATATTCTGGAATTATTTGAATCGCAGGAGATTGAGCAGATTATTGCAAAAATAGAAAAAATCGGCTTAGAGATTAATACCTATAGCCCGATCTTGCCGGTAGAAAAAAATGCTTCAGGCAAAGAGATCGTGAAAAAATCTAAACCTCTTTATCGTATTGTTAATGAGAAAGACCAGAAAGATTTAAACGGATTAAAGGATATATTAACTTACGTTAAAGAAATAGCCAGTAAAGGTATGCATATCCAAAGGTATAAAGGTTTAGGAGAAATGAATCCTTCGCAGCTTTGGGAGACTACAATGGATCCTGAAAGACGCACCATGTTGCAGGTTGTTTTGGAAGATGCTGTAGAGACGGATAAAATGTTTACGGTGTTAATGGGCGATCAGGTTGAGCCGAGACGGGAATTTATTGAAAATTACGCGCATCAGGTTAAAAATCTCGATATCTAAATTTTAAATGGAGGGCGCTATGCATCCTTGGTTAATTTTTGTTGAGGGGTTAAAGAATTGGCGGGTTAATTGGCGTAAGCTCGCGGTAATATATTTATTCGTCTATCTGCCCTTGACCTTAATCGATCTTTTTTTGGTCTCCAGGAGCGGTAAGCTGGATCTGGCGCAAATCGCCAACAGCCTCTTGCACTGGATTTTAGACGCTTTGGTTATGGCCAGCTTAATTTTAGCTGTGCAGGAGCAATTGAGTTCAATTACTAATAAGGCATTAGGGACAATACGGGGCGCCCTGCGTCATTTATGGCGCTATATGTTAACGGCTTTGGTTTACGGCGTAATAGTGTTGAGTATTATTATGCTGGCGGTAGTGATTATAAGTTTTGTCTTCGCTGCGGTTATTCAAATGTCTACCATTAATATGGCGATTCTGGTCGCAGCCGCTCTTGCGCTTATAGCCTGTGTCACAGGCGTAGTTTATTGCGTTATCCGCTTTGCTCTCGCCGGGGTTGTTTGCATTATAGAAGAGGCCTGGCCCTTGAGGGCTCTTAAAACCAGCCGAAGCTTGATTAAAAAGCATGTTACGCCGGTTGTCGGGGTTTTCTTTTTTATCTTTTTGATTTCCGGCCTGTTATTTTTCCCGGGCTTTCTGATCAATGCCTTATTTGCTTCTCAGGCAGGCGGGAACACCCTTTTTCTTATCTTCTATCAAGTTGTAGCCGGAGCGGTGACGGTGCCTATCTGGGTATCCGTGATGGTGGTATTGTATAAAAAATTAAAAGAGGCGGTTCAATAAAGTATGTATACTCGGAACGAAAAAACAATCCCAATTTGCATCGAAGAAGAAGTTAAAGATGCTTACCTGAATTACGCGATGAGCGTCATTGTCGGCCGTGCGCTTCCTGACGTGCGGGATGGCCTAAAGCCCGTGCATAGGAGAATACTTTATGCTATGCAGGAGTTAAATCTCGAGCACTCCAAGCCTTATAAAAAATGCGCACGTATCGTCGGTGAAACCATGGGTAAGTACCACCCTCATGGTGACGCAGCTATTTATGATACCTTAGTAAGGATGGCACAGGATTTCTCGCTGCGTTATCCTTTAGTCGATGGGCAGGGTAACTTTGGCTCGGTTGACGGCGACGCGGCCGCGGCTATGCGTTATACCGAAGCGCGTCTTGCCGCGATTTCCGATGTGATGCTCGGGGATATCGATAAGGAGACGGTTAACTTCGGGCCGAACTTCGATGCTTCTTTGAAAGAGCCTTTATTGTTGCCCGCAGCGCTGCCGAATTTATTGGTCAATGGTTCCAGCGGTATCGCTGTCGGCATGGCGACTAATATCCCGCCGCACAATCTCAATGAAGTAGCGGACGCGATCATCTATGTATTAGATAATCCCGCGGCGGAGGTTAAAGACCTGATGCGCTATATTAAAGGTCCGGATTTTCCGACCGGCGGTTTAATTTGTGGCAAGGGCGGAATTAAAGATGCATATACAACCGGGCGCGGCAAACTGACCGTGCGCGCTAAAGCGACTGTCGAGCACCAGAAAAACGGTAAAGATTTAATTATTATCACCGAAATTCCTTATCAGGTGCAGAAGTCCGCAGTGATCGAAGCTATCGCCGGCCTGGTCGATGACAAAAAGATCGAAGGCATATCAGATATTCGCGATGAATCGGATAAGGATGGCATGCGTATTGTCGTTGAATTAAAGCGCGATATTGAGCCGCAGTTGATTTTAAACCAAATTTTTAAACATACGCAACTGGAAACTACCTTTGGTATTATCATGCTGGCGTTAGTGGAAAACCGTCCGCGGGTTTTAAATTTAAAACAGGTCCTTGATTGTTATATTGAACATCGCAAGCTGATTATCCGGCGCAGGACGCAATTCGAATTGGATAAAGCTTTGAAGCGGGCGCACATTCTTGAGGGCTTAAAGATCGCGCTTAAGTTTATTGACCGTATCATCAAGGTAATTAAAACATCTAAAAGCGTCGACTTGGCCAAGATAAACTTGATGAAGGAGTTCGATCTTTCCGAAGTCCAGTCTCAGGCGATCTTAGAGATGCAGTTGCAGCGTTTAACCGCACTGGAACGGGATAAGCTTGAAGCCGAATATGCCGAACTCTTGAAGAAGATCGAATTTTGCCGGGCGATTTTGGCTTCCGAGAAGAAGATCGAAGACATTATTAAAACAGAATTGGCAGATTTAAAGAAAAAATACGGTGACGAACGCAGGACGGACATAGTCGGTGACGTAGAAGAGCTGGAGGTAGAAGATTTTATTGCCGAAGAAGATGTAGTGGTTACCATCAGCCACGGCGGTTATATTAAACGCTTGCCAGTCAGCGCTTATCGTAAGCAAAAACGCGGAGGTACAGGCGCGACAGGAGCGGATCTTAAAGACGAAGATTTCATCGAACACCTTTTTGTCGCTTCTACTAAAGATTATCTTTTGATCTTTACGGATAAAGGCCAGGTGCATTGGCTTAAGGTGTATGAGATACCGCAGGCAACCCGCACTTCCAAGGGAAAAGCTATAGTGAACCTGGTTGATATGGCAGCCGGTTCTAAAATCAGCTCAACAATACCAGTGAAAGATTTCGCCGGAGATAGATATCTGGTAATGGCTACTAAGTTAGGGCAAATTAAAAAGACTAGATTAGACGCTTATGGTAATCCCAGGAAAGGCGGGATTATCGGTATTACTTTGGATAAAGACGATGCCTTGATCGGCGTAGAGATGACTGACGGTAAACAGGAGTTATTGATCGGTACCCGCCAGGGCAAAGCTGTCAGGTTTTCCGAAGAAAAGGTGCGTGATATGGGCAGAGGCGCGCGCGGAGTCAGGGGAATTTCTTTAGGCAAGAAAGACGAAGTTATTGATATGGTTATACCGCAAAAAGGCGCGACTATCTTGACGGTTACTGCTTTAGGCTTTGCCAAGCGCACTACCGTTGAAGAATACCGTCTTACCAGCCGCGGCGGTAAAGGGGTAATTAATATAAAAGTTACGGATAAAAACGGCGAAGCGGTAAATTTAAAGACCGTAAATGATAAAGATGAATTAATGGTTATTACGCAGAATGGCATTTTCTTGCGTTGTGCTATAAAAGATATCCGCGAAACCGGGCGCTCCGCCCAGGGAGTTCGCTTAATTAAGTTGCAGGATAAGGATCATGTTTCTTGTGTTGCCCCGGTAATTGCCGAGGAAGAATAATTTTGACCCCATCGTCTAGCCTGGTTAGGACAAGAGCTTTTCAAGCTCTCGACACGGGTTCAAATCCCGTTGGGGTCATAAATTAAATATGGCTTGTAGTCTATGGCTTAGCGTCAATCATTGCCATAAGCAATATGCCAAAAGCAGACTATGTGCGGAATAATCGGATATATTGGCGCAAAAGAAGCTCAGCCTGTACTGCTTAATGGGCTTAAGCGCCTGGAATACCGCGGTTATGATTCAAGCGGCATGGCAATACTCTCTCCTTTAAAGAAATCCATCTCCATCAGAAAGACTCCCGGTAAAATCAAAGATTTAGAAAAGCTTGTAAAAACGAAAAAACTTTGCGGGACTACCGGTATTGCCCACAGCCGTTGGGCTACTCATGGCGCTCCTACTCAGATCAACGCCCATCCCCATGAAGACTGTAAGGGAGAGATCGCTTTAGTCCATAACGGTATCATTGAGAATCATGAAGCGTTAAAAGCGCAATTAATGAAAGAAGGTCATAAATTCCGCAGCCAGACCGATACAGAAGTAATCGTACATTTGATCGAGAAGTTCTACCAAGGGGTGCCGTTGGAGGATGCGGTTATTGCGGCGCTTAAGTTATTGGTGGGGTCTTTTGCTATCGGGGTAATTTCTTTAAAAGAACCTAATAAGCTGGTCGGAGCCCGTTTAGGCAGCCCGCTTATTGTCGGTGTGGGGAAAAATGAGAACTTTTTGGCTTCGGATGCACCCGCTATATTGGAATTAACCAAGGATATAATTTTTTTAGATGAAAATGAAGTAGCGGTTTTATCTAAAGACAGTTTTAAGATCATGGACCTGAAAGGGGAGACTATTTTTAAGAAACCGGTGCGTATTAATTGGGATATAGCGCAGGCGCAGAAAAACGGATTTAAACATTTTATGCTTAAAGAAATTAATGAGCAGCCCAGAATTTTAGAAAACATATTCAATATCAGAATAGATAAAAGATCCAAAGAGATAATCTTTAAGGAGCAGAATGTCCCGGAAGAAAAACTAAAAACTATTAAAGAGGTTTTTATTATTGCCTGCGGCACCGCTTATCATGCGGGATTAGTAGGCAAGTATGTTTTGGAATCAGTCTGTGCGCTTCCTGCGAATATAGATGTTTCAAGCGAGTTCCGTTACCGGGATCTTTTAATCGGCCCCGAAACCTTGGTCATTGCCATCAGCCAGTCCGGCGAGACCGCCGATACTTTGGCCGGGGTACGCGAGGCGCGCAAACGCGGTGCATCAGTAATCTCCATTTGTAATGTTTTAGGCTCTACTTTAACCCGTGAATCTGACGGGATTATCTATACTCATGCCGGCCCCGAGATCGGGGTGGCTTCTACTAAGGCTTACACCGCGCAGTTGGCCGCCCTATATTTATTTGCTTTCAGCCTCGCCAAGATTCGTAAAGTTCTGCCGGAATTTAAAATCCACAAGTATATCGCTGAATTACAGAAGATCCCCCAGGAGATGGGCGTGATTTTAAAAGAGCAGGCCGCGATAGCGAAAGTAAGCCGCAAGTATTCGCATTTTGGTTCTTTTCTTTATTTAGGCAGGAATATAAATTATGCTTCGGCCCTGGAAGGCGCGTTAAAGCTAAAAGAGATCTCTTATATCCCCGCAGAAGGTTATCCCGCCGGGGAGATGAAACACGGGCCGATTGCTTTAATTGATGAATACCGCGCCGTAGTCTGTATCGCAGTCGCCTCCAAAGTTTATGAAAAAATGGTTTCCAATATCCAGGAGATCCGTTCACGCAAGGGCAAGATTATTGTTATCGCCAGCGCAGGAGACAAAGAGATCAGGGACTTGGCCCGGGAAGTGATTTATGTCCCGAAACAGAATGAAATATTCTCTCCTCTTTTAGTTGCCCTGCCTCTGCAGTTATTGGCATACCATATTGCGGTAAAAAGAAGTTGTGACGTTGACCAACCGCGTAATCTGGCTAAGTCCGTTACGGTCGAATAATGCTCTACATAGTTGCCACCCCGATAGGCAATCTTAAGGATATAACTTTCCGCGCCATAGAAGTGTTAAAATCGGTGGATTTGATCGCCTGTGAGGATACCCGCCATACTAAAATTCTTCTCGACCATTATGATATCCGTAAACCAACAACAAGTTTCTTCCAGCAGAATAGATTTACCAAGGGTGAGTATATCCTTAAATTATTACAAGAAGGCAAGGATATCGCTTTAGTCTCCGATGCCGGGACCCCGGGAATACTCGATCCGGGTTATAATTTAATTAATTTAGCCATAAAAAATGATATTGCCATAACAGTAATTCCCGGAGCCGCCGCTTTTGTCAATGCTTTAGTGCTTTCGGGAAAGCCGGCGCATGAATTTATCTTTGCGGGGTTTTTACCGAACCGCTCCGGTGCTAGGCAAAACCGGCTGAAGGAATTAAAAGAAGAAAAGCGTACGGTGATTCTGTATGAATCGTGCCACCGCATACTTAAGACATTAGAAGATATCGGTGCTCTATTCGGCGACAAAGAAATAGCGGTTATAAGAGAGCTGACCAAAAAATTTGAAGAGGTAAAAAGGGGTTCGGGGGTTACACTTAAAGAGTACTTCGCGAAATCAAAGCCTCGCGGAGAATTTGTCTTAGTGCTTTAAGGCCCAATATC
>Ga0172381_10003861_pt1 | contig 15697 bp, 17 predicted proteins | sample Leawel6488metaG_FD_119754 | JGI IMG/M metagenome (GOLD analysis project Ga0172381, IMG submission 119754) | Leachate microbial communities from a municipal landfill in Southern Ontario, Canada - Leachate well 64-88 metaG | ecosystem: Engineered > Solid waste > Landfill > Unclassified | place...
AAGGGCCGCAACGATACCGAATATCATGACCACCCACCATGTGGCGGAGCCCAAGAATTTGGCAGAATGGAGTTTCGCTCCCATTATCGAGGCGTTAACAACCTTCCTGAGGAACTGCGCTATGAACGCGGCAACAAGAAGTATGAGAAGCGCGGCAATAAGATTGGAGAATATCCATCCGAGTGCGGAGGTGATAAAGATGGACAGAGTCGAAAGACCGAGTATATCGGCGATACCGACAGCGAAGACGATCACTATTATCCAGTAAGCGATCTTTCCGAGGAACTTTCCGGAATTCAATCCGACGCCGGCTCTTTGCAGATAGCGGTCCACGCCCATCTTCTTCAATGCGGAATCAAGTTTGATGAGCGATATTATTTTCTCTATCGCGAATTCAAGAGATCTTGCGACAATAAGACCTATTATAAGAAATATGATCGAACCGAGGAGATCGGGTATAAATCCGATAACATCGTCCAAAACATTCATAAGTGATGTCACAAGAACATCTAACCAACTTTGAATTAACATCTTTTAAACCTTTATGTATTTTTTGTTTTTGGGATCGACCTTTCTACTTGTGTTGAATTATAGCAAAAAACGCCGTTTTTCTCACTTCCTTACAGACTAAAACTGTGGAAAAGTCCAAGTGACTCTTTTTCCGTTTCCGGCATATCGGAAGCCTCCGTGATCTTCTTGATCACTTTCGCCGCTTCATCTCTATTCATCGGTCGGACACGGCTCAACCGGTCGTTGATAAGCGGTATCAATTCGTATTCGATCGGTCCTTCTTCCTTTATCGTTACTCTTATCGCCAATCCCTCCATTACCTCCTCTGAAAAATATTGATCGAATATAAAATTGCCGAGACTGTAGAAGATCGGCTTTCGTCCGTATATCTCGATCGGCTGGATAACGTGAGGATGCCCTCCTATCACCATATCGGCCCCGGCATCCGCAAGTGTGTGAGCATCGACGACCTGACTATTCGAAGGAATGAATTCATATTCTTCTCCCCAATGAGGAAGAGCTATAACGAGGTCACAGACCTGCTTCATCTTTTGAATATCGATAACGACGTTTTCCATGTTCTTTCCCGAAAGGGCATGGTATCCCGCCAAACCTATTTTCTTTCCGTTCACGCGGATAACAACCGATGTATTATCTCCCCTGTTAAAATAGTCTCCGAAAAAAGATATGTCGCCCGCCGAAAGATATTTCTTTGTTTCTCGCAAACCCTCTTCGCCAAAATCCAAAGTGTGATTGTTCGCAAGACCGAGAGCCGCGAATCTTTTCGAAAGTTCCGGAACGAAATTTTCATTTATGGTAAATCTCATTCCGTTCGCCTTCACCGATTCCGAAAGGTTGCTCGTCACCGGACCTTCGAGATTGGCTATGTTCGCGGATGATCCGGAAAGAAGATCATCCACGCCCGTGAACGGATATTCCCAAGATCCCGATTCGGCAGTAAGGGAAAACACCCGTCGATCGAGCATCATATCTCCGAAAAAAATAATTTCCGTCGGTTTTTCAGGAACTATTTTTTCTTCCTGAACATCGACATTTCCGATAGTGGATTCCGGATTGTTATTTCCGTTAAATAAAAAGTATGCCGACCCGATCGCCCCGGCTGACAATATTATTATGATGATCGCTCTTTTCATTTCTTTATGCGATGTATTTCGAAAGCTGATTGAAATCTTTCTTAAGCTCACCCAACTTGGACCTGTCATAGACGGCTACCGCCGGATGATACAAAGGAACCACTTTCATTTCATATCCCATCGCCTCGGTCATAAACTCCCGCCCATGTATCTTGCTTATCGGTCCAACCTCGTGAGAAAGACCATACCTTCTCATTATATAGTCCATCGAAAATCTGCCGAGGGTGGCTATGATGCTCGGCTGAATTATTTCTATCTGTCTGTCGAGAAAAGGAGCGTAACACTCTATCTCGGTAACTGACGGGTCGCGATTTCCGGGAGGGCGGTCCTTTACTATATTTGTCACGTATACGGACTTCCTGTCGACTCCCGCCGAAGCAAGAAGTTCATCGAGTATTTTTCCCGAAGCTCCACAGAACGGCTTACCCGTCTCGGCTTCGTTCTTTCCGGGGGCCTCGCCTATCAACATGATCCTTGCAAAATGATCACCCTCACCTATTACGGGGAATACTCCGTTTCTTATCCTCTCTTCATAGAGAGGCGACGACTCAAGGGTTAATATCTCGTCCCTTATTAGTCTTAATTTTTCCGCTCTATCATCGATCATTATCTTCTTAAATTATGTTCGGTTATATATTCTTCCGCCCAATCATCCTTATCGAAAGGTTTTATGTAACCCGTAAAATAAAGGAGGCTTAATATGAAACTCAGTATCAAAAATACAACTATTGCGCCCGGCATCCATATGCCCGTGGGACGCGAGATCATAAGTCTTTTCGATGGATGCCAAAAAACATGAAGAAAATCGTCGACATCTCTTTCTCTCCCAAGAAGCCTCATAACAAAACGATAGCCACTGTAAGAAAGAGTTACGAAAATAATAACTCCCAATGCGTAGGTTATTATCTCGAGCATGTTATTTGTTTATTTTATCAGAAAAAAGAAAACCGGACACTGTCCGGTCTTATTTAATGGCATCCAAATCTCCGTTCAATATGATGGGAAGGGTCAACGCCGCTTCCACGGCATATGGTGCAGTCCTGTCAAAATCTTTAAGCAAGAATATCTTTTTGCCGAGATGGAATGCCACACCCATTTCCATCAAAGCCGATGTTCCTATATATCCGGAGACACCTTTTTTATCATGGTTCATCACCAAGAACGCGTCACTTGATGCTATCTTATTGAAGAACACTCTCATAACATCATATTCGAGCGAGAGAGCGAGCTCCTCTTCGAAGTTCATCTTTATCGCAGGCCTCTCGACATAGTGTTCTATATCATCGGTTATGAGGACCTCGAAGCCTCTCTCCTCCAATTTTTTCTTTGCTTCGATCTGTTCCGCGGCAAAGGTCATGCTTCCGCCTATTGTTATTTTCATGTTTATTTCTCCTCTCTTTTAAATATCTTGCTTCAGAATATACGGATATCTCATTGCGCTCAAGGTTATTTTCCAAAACGTCTCTCGGTCGACATGTGCTTATCGATAACCTTCTCAAATTCTTCGACGGAAAAGTCGGGCCATAAAACATCGGTGAAATAAAACTGCGCATCGGCGACATCCCACATCATAAAACCGTCAGACCAATGTGGGTCCCCTCCCGTACGTATCACGAGATCGACGGGCGGCAGATCGGCGGTCATCAGATTTTTTTTCAGTGTAACTTCGGATATCTCTTCTCCGGAAACTCTTAATCTTTCTGCAGCGCGGACCATCTCCCTCTTACCGCTATAAGCAAGCATAAAAGTGAGATAAAAATCCGCGTTTCCATCCGTATCTTTTTCGATCGACGACATCAATCGCTTGAGATCGTCGGGAAAAATATCTCCCCACTCACCAATAAATTTTATCTTCACGTTCGTTCCTTCGGCACCATGACGCTTGATCATTTTACGGAAACTTTCCGTAAACAGTCCGTAAAGAAAGGTTAACTCCTTAGCGGTTCTGTTTGTTACATTGGAGTATGATAATCCCCACGCCGTGAGATGGCTCACACCGTTCCGTTTTGCGAATTCTATCATCTCCTCCATTTTCACAGCTCCTCGCCTATGCCCCTCCCATGCGGGAATACCGTTATTTTTTGCCCACCTTCTGTTCCCGTCGGGAATTATCGCTATATGCATCTTTATGAGATTTCTCCTCTCCTGACCTTGTGTCTCAAATTTTAGGACTTCGATATTCTAACTGGCACCTCCTCCACCTCCGCCACCGCCTCCGCCCGAGGACCCTCCTCCTCCCGATCCGCCGGATGAAGAAGTTCCGGTCGATGACGAAAAAGCCGATGAGAAAGAACTTGAAAATGAATTACTGAAACTGACCGGAGAAAATCCTCCGGCAACGGACGAAGCGCCAATGACCGCGCCATGGGAACCATACCATGAAGGTTCGCTGATATTTATTCCTTCAAAGGCCATTGCCCACTTATTCTCCACCCCGAAGATCATCGCATAAGGCAAATATTTCTCAAACATATCGGGCGTAAGATTCTGCATTCTGTACTTCTCGGCCGTCTCAAGATACATCTTGAATCCCAAGATATCTTCACGAAGCAGCTTACCCTTATCGGACCATCCGATAGAGGACTTCCGCGCGATATTCACTATCACTAAAATTAGGACGATAAAGAATATTGGGCTTTCCGTCATTATCGCAAGAGCGAATGCCACAAGCGGCAATGCCAATAGGAGATATATCTTTCCTATCTTTTTAAGAAATTGTTTTACGGATACCGGTCCTTTTTCTTCATGATTGAATGAGAAAAACGACTTTTTTGTAAAAGCTTCCGTATTTTCTCTTGTCTCCTTATGTAGGGTCGATCTTGTCTGCTTCATGCCCTGACTCATTAGATTCGACTCTATCAACCCGAGATGTTTCGAAGTATCGAATGTTTTCTTGTTTCCAAAGACGACATCAAGAAATTCCTTTTCATAATCATTCAGGTCATCCGCTCTCTTTTCCGTCCGTGTAAGAACATAGGCACTCGCCCCGACCATCTTGAATACGAGAGTTATTATCACCGCGATAATAACAAGCGGGAACATTATCGAAGGCACGATAAATATCAAAGAAGATGCGTTATTGAACGCCTCGAATATAGGAATGGAAATAAGAAGGACTATGATCGAAGACATCATTATCACGAATATCTTCATCGGAGTATCCCAGCCTTTTTTCTTTCTTTCCTCTATCGTCAGATATCCTTTTATTGCAAGGTCTATTATTGTCGCCGGCCAAGTTCGGGATGTCGACATTCCGGCAAGGACCACTCCCGCCATTGCCGGAGAAATTCCTTTCGGGGGCTCATATTGGGGAACTATCACTCCTCTGCCCCTCGTCCTTTTTTTTGTCGATACGGAACCGAATATCATGGCGACGACCAGGATCATTGCCGCCACGAACCATTGCCAATGAATAAGCGCCCAATCGATCCAAAAAGACATTTGGTCGACGATCCCTTTCGGCCAACCGGCGGCGATGGTGAAAAATTCTCCGGAAGGTATTCTTTCCGCTTCGAATACAAACGTCCTTCCGTCCGGTATATTCTCCGTAACCACACCCCCATATATCCCTCCTCCGTACGAAGCAAGCTGCAGACTGCTCTTATCGGCGCCCTCGGGTATTCTTACCGTTACCCTGACCTTCTCCACGGGCCTTTCGTAATCATCCCCTATCGCATTCCAATAAAGCTCATCCTTGTCTCCCAAAAAGGATATTGCTCCATGCATTTTGTATTCGATTATCCATTCATGAGTCGTATCGGTCAGGTTGTAATACCAAGAAACATCCGTACTGTCAGATCCTTTCGATACGTGATATTTTCCCCAATCATCCGGATCGGTTTTATTGGGCTCGGTAAATGAACGCTTTAACTCCTCGCCCGTTTCTCCATTGAATACTTTTACATCGGTTATGGCGCTCGTTCCTTTGTGTAATATGCTCCGCCAACCTTTATTGTAAGTTCCTTCGTAATTGAATGTTTGTCGCTCGACGACATCCACCGTCGAATCGACGTTGACCGTGTATTCTATATCCACGAAGTCATAACCGTAATCTCTCGCCTGTGCCGCCGCGGGGAACAAAAAAGCCGCCGTAACAATAAGGCACCCGATAATCTTTTTCACAGATTAATCTTATCTCTTGGACATGATTCTATCCACTGATAAGCCTTAAGCGCATCAATTAGAGCCAAACGGCCGGTTATCTGAAGTGATCATGGGGTTCCAAAGAATCATGTCGATTTTCCTTGTCCCATCGAAAGTCAGGTGGTGATCGGTCGGATAACCCAACTTGCAGTTATTGCTGACAGCTCGGTCACTCCCCATATAAAATCCTATATGTTTATGGATATCGTTATCCCCGAAATCCGTTTTTTCCCAGACAAGGACACTGCCGATCTCCGGTTCTTTGATGATCTCCCAACCGGACTCTTTCAAATCTTTGACTGCGGAATCAACCGTCCCATGCACTTCTTTAATGAATTTGAATAAGGTCAATATCGAGGAAACATAGAAGGCGCATGACAGATCTCCGTTTCGCATTACATCCGTACGTTCGCCATCAACTTCCGCATAAAAATTACGGAACAGGTTTGAACCGATACTGTTTTTGATCACCGCTAAATAGGTATCGAAAAGCAGAGGTGTTATTTCTTTTTTATTGTTTTCCGTGGACATATGCGGATATAAGTAATTTTAAAAAGGGTGGACCCGAGGGGAATCGAACCCCTGACCCGGCAATGCGAATGCCGTGTAATACCACTTTACTACGGGCCCTTCCGTGGGATTATATAGGTTTTTATCCCCTTTTCAAAGGGTCCTTGAGCGATGTAGAGTGCAAACAAGAGTTCTTTTATAAAGAAGGTGATCGGTTTGCTTATTAAGCTGTATTGGAGGTATCTCCTATGGGACGCAGTAACCTTTGCAACGGTGTTTGCGATAATAAAAGGCGCGGAACTTATATCTCCCCACGTCGGGAAAATATTCGCCGCCCTGATCGCGATACCCTTCATACTCGTCGCCCTGTACTTCATCCTTCTCGCAAGGACAGGCCATCTGGGGCATAACATCGGAAAAAATATTTAATACACGCAAAGCGCCCTCTCGGGCGCTTTTTTATATATTCTCACACAGAATCCTAAGCCTCTCTTAACTCTTTCTGATCATCTTCTCCACCTCCTGTCTCGAAACAAGGTCTTTCTCCTTGATCATCTTCTCCACTTTTTTCTCTATAAGATCATCGAGCATCTTCTGCGTTTCTCTCGCCTGCTCCATCATCTGTTTTATCTGGTCGGGACTCATGTCCTTCATCGCCTCTTGGGCGGCTTTAAATTGATTGAATATTCCCATTTTTATTTTCCTTTTTTATTTTGTCCGACAGGAATTAATTATCCCTGTTCCCCTCTTTTTTTCAAGACCCTGCGCATCGCCGCAAATGAATAGGCGTATATAAGTATCGATTGGGCCCCTACCTGAAAAGCCTGACTGACAGATCCTCTGCCGGCCGCCCCACTCACCGCCATAAGGATCCTTCCCCCGATGATAAGGGATATATTCATGATAAGGAATATCACGGCGCTCCATATCGCCACCTTGCGGGCGACATCCTTGCCCGACACTTTTCTCCCCGCCCATATTCCGCCGATCCATGCCCCCGATGCGGTTATAACAAGCATCACGAGTATTCCCAAAACCACAGCCACGCTTCCCAGGGATATGCTGAAAAGCACGGTAAAGACGGAAATTATGGCTCCTATAAGCGATACCATTACTATTACGCCAAGTATTTTCAGTATCGCTTTTATTTTTTCCATTGATCTGTTTATACTATCCGACTTTGACCTCGTTCTTGGGCGTTCCGGTCGCGAAAGAATTTATATTATCCACCGTGGTATCCAATATCCTCTGCAGAGCCTCTTTCGTATTGAAGGCGTTATGCGGCGTTATTATCACATTGTCCATATCTATCAAAAGATTGTTTTCAAGGATGGTCTTTAGATCATGCCCTTCCGGTCTTCCCTTAAGTAAAAATTCTCCTTGACCCTTGGTGGCAACCTCTTCTTCAAAGACATCGAGCCCGGCTCCTCCGACGATGCCATCGTTCAAAGCTCTGATGAGCGCCGCCGTCTCGATGATCGCTCCTCTCGCCGTGTTTATGATGATCGCTCCCTTCTTTATCATTCCGATATTTCCCATATTGATCATGTGGATCGTGCTCGGCAATTCGGGAACATGGAATGTTATTATATCCGCCGTAGCGATAAGCTCCTCGAACGGTACATATTTTACACCGTACTCGGCAGTAAGCTTTTCATCGGGATAAGCATCCGTCGCAATAACATCCATCTCAAATCCTTTGGCCATTCTGATAACATGCCTGCCTATTTTTCCCGTACCGACAACACCCAGAGTCTTCCCTTTGAGATCGAACCCTTGGAGTCCATCGAGATCGAAAGAGCCCGTTTCTCGTATTCTGTCGTACGAAAGGAATATCTTTCTCGACAGAGTAAGCATCAACCCGAAAGCGAATTCCGCGACGGTGTTTTCTCCGTACGAAGGCACGCTTGAGATAATTATTCCCCTACTCGCCGCCTCGGTAAGGTCGATATGGTCATAGCCCGTGGATCTCGTAGATATGAATTTCAGGCCGGGAAAATGGCCGATAACCGCTTTATCCGTTTCACAGTTGGTAAATACGGATATGGCATCAAAGTCGTTTTTTTCGGGAAGATTGTCTTTATCGAGTCGGTTCTCATGGAACTCAAGCTCGTGGCCTCCGAGTTTCTCTCGAAGATAATCCTCCTCCCACTTTTCGGTTTCAAAGAAAGCTATTTTCATTGCTGTTTTATTTTCCTATTTTTTTCTCTTTCTCCAATATTGCTTTGGTGGTTTTAAGCACCGTGTCGGGATTAAGTGATATGCTCTCGATTCCTTCCTCGACAAGGAATGTGGCGAAGTCCTCATAGTCCGACGGAGCCTGTCCGCATATTCCTATATATTTCCCTTTATCTTTCGCCGCTTTTATCGCCATCGCCACAAGCTTTTTAACAGCCGGGTCGCGCTCGTCGGCTATCTTTCCGAGCGAGGCGCTATCCCTGTCTATGCCGAGGGTAAGCTGGGTAAGATCGTTCGAGCCGATACTGAAGCCATCGAACACTTCAAGAAATTCATCCGCCTCTATTACGTTCGATGGTATCTCGCACATGACATAAACCTTCAATCCTTTCTGGCCCTGCTTTAGTCCGTAATCGGCCATTTTTGCGATGACCTTTTTTCCTTCATCGGCCGTTCTGCAGAACGGAACCATGACCACGAGATTATCGAGACCGAATTCTTCGCGAGCCTTCTTTACCGCCGCACACTCAAGCCCGAAAGCTTTTTCGAAACGCTTATCATAGTAACGCGAAGCCCCTCTCCAACCGATCATCGGGTTCGACTCTTCAGGCTCATATAAACTTCCTCCAATAAGGGTCGCGTATTCATTGGTCTTAAAATCAGAGAATCTGAGTATCACCTGCTTGGGATAGAACGCCGCCGCTATCTGAGATATACCCTCGGCGAGCTTATCGACATAATATTCCGATTTATCCGCGTAGCCCTCGGTCATCGAGGCTATTTTTTCTTTGATCTTCCGGTCTTTAAGATTTTTGAAATCGATCAATGCTGAAGGATGTATTCCCACATGACCCGCTATTATGAATTCTTCTCTCGCAAGTCCCACGCCGTCATTCGGAATAAACGAAGCCTCGAATGCTTCTTCGGGACTGCCGATATTCATCATTATTTTGGTCTTCGGTCTAACGTCGTTCTTCACGCTGTATTTTTTGAGTTCCCACTCGGCCTTACCCTGCCATACGTAACCGTCCGCTCCCGTGGAGCAGTCGACCGTCACGAGCTGTCCTTGCTTCATATTCTTCGTGGCATTACCCGAACCGACTATACACGGTATCCCGAGCTCTCTTGAGACTATCGCCGCATGCGATGTCCTTCCTCCCTCGTCGGTCACTATCGCCGCGGCGATCTTCATTATCGGCTCCCAGTCGGGGTCGGTCATCTTGGTGACAAGCACCTCTCCTTTTTTAAAGCTTTTTATTCCGGAGGCGTCCTTTATCACTCTTACCTTGCCCTCGACTATTTTCGAGCCGACGGAAGCTCCCTTAACGAGCATCTTTCCGGAATTGGATTTCATTACATAGTCCTCTATCTGAGTCACGTCTTTCGAGGCGTGGACCGTTTCCGGCCTCGCTTGCACTATGAAAAGTTCTCCCGAAATACCATCCTTCGCCCACTCGAGGTCCATCGGTTTATCATAGTGGTCCTCCACCTGAGCACACCATTTGGCGAGCTGTATCACCTCATCATCGCTCAATACGAATTTTTTTCTATCCTTATCGGAGGTTTTTATCGTGCGTGTCGCCGATCTTCCCTTTCCGTATATCATCGTCTTTTCCTTAGTTCCGAGAGTTCGCGATATTATCGGTTTGTAACCATTTTTAAGGGTCGGTTTGAATACTTTGAATTCGTCCGGAATAACCTCTCCTTGGACGATAAGTTCTCCCAATCCCCATGAGCCGTTTATAACGATAGTCCCGGAAAATCCGGTCTCGGGATCGATGGTAAAGGCGACCCCCGAGGAAGCCTTATCGGCTCTCACCATCTTTTGAACGCCGACGGAAAGATAGACCTTCGTATGATCGAATCCTTTATCTTCTCTGTAAGATATGGCCCTGTCGGTAAAGAGGGAGGCAAAACATTTTTTTACCGATTCAAGCAAAGCCTTGTCCCCCGATATGTTCAGATACGTTTCCTGCTGTCCCGCAAAACTCGCGTTGGGAAGATCTTCCGCCGTCGCCGAAGATCTTACCGCCACATCCGTCTTCTTTGATCCGGATTCTTCGGAAAGTTTTCTGTAAGCGGAAATTATCTCCTCCTTCACGCCGGTTGGTATCTCGGCGGCAAGTATCATGTCACGCACCTTTTTCCCCCTGCTCTGCAGATTTGAGATATTGTGCGTATTGAGCCCCTTGAGAGCCGCGGGGATCTTTTCAGTAAGATCATTCGCTCTGAGAAAATCTATATAAGCCTTCGACGTCACCGCAAACCCGTTCGGAACATTCACTCCTTTGCGAGTAAGGGTGTTATACATTTCTCCAAGTGAGGCGTTTTTTCCACCGACCTTGGGTACATCTTTTATTGAAAGTTCTTTGAACCAAATTACATTCTGCATATTATACATATTATAAACCGACCGGCCTTTAATAAAAAATCAAAAAGAGCCGACGATATCGGCTCTCGCGTCTTTCAAAAAAACTTGGTGGATATCAATCCTTCAGCATCACCATAAGATCGGATACGTTGGTTCCCGTCCGCTTGGAAAGCACCAACCCTCCCGTATCTTTCAAAAACTTATATGACATATTGTTCTTAAGAAATTCTCCGGGATCATACCCGAGTTCTTCGGCTTTTTTGATGACTGTGTCATCGACCAAGCCGCCGCCGACACCCTTTATATGGTCCTTGCCGTCCGAAGCCATTGAGAAGATCACGCTGTTTTTCGGCATTGTTCCGATAGCTCCCATGGAGACCTCAAGGTTTCTTCCTCCCTTTCCTTCCTTTTTTATGACAACCGTGGTCTCACCCCCGGCGATAAGCGCAGTCTTTTTTCCAAAAGAGAATTTTTTTATAAGGGTTGGCGCGAGTTTTTTCGCCTCACCCTTGAGACATGATCCGCATATCTTGGGATCATAACCCCTCTTCTTCGCTTCCGCGGCCATTGCCGTAAGTGCGTCTTTATTGCTGAGTATCAACTCATTGCTAACATTCTTGAAATATTTCGCATCTTTGGGAGTTTCCATGAACGACATGTTTTTCATGCCGTATTTTTTCGCCACCTTCGCCGCATCGGCCTTTGTTGTCTTATCCATGAATGTCGGCCCCGAAGCCACGAAGCTGATATCGGAAAAAGGGATGTCCGAAAAAATAAGACCGAGCACATCGGCGGGATAGGCATGTTTCGCCAAATGCCCTCCGTGTATGTTCGATATGTGTTTTCTTACTATGTTTATTTCTTTTATGTCCGCCCCCCTTCTGAAGAATTCTTCCGTGACGTTCTTTATATCGGCACATGTCAATTTTTCCGGCTTACATAAAAGAGCGGAGCCTCCTCCCGACACGAGAGCTATCACAAGATCCGATCTATCGGCTTTTTTCAATATGTTCACCAACTCGTCGGTCGCCTCCATATTTTCTTTAGACGGAAAAGGATGAGTGCCTTCATAGCACTTTATCTTTTTGAGCTTGCCCACTTTTACATCGAGTATCACTCCATCGGTTATACGGTCCTTAAGGACGCTCTCGAGAAACTTGGCTCCGCGAAATGCCGCCTTGCCTCCCCCGACGACATATATGTTCTTATATGACGATATATCGAACTTTTTCTTACCGACCGTAAACACCGTTCCGTCAAAGGATGTTTTTCTCCTTAGTGCCGCTTCCGGATCGGCCGCCTCTATGCCCGCCGCCACTATATCGATAGCATCTTTTCTAAGGGGACTTATCGCGAGCGCCTCGTAATTTTTTATAAACATTTCTATATAAACATATTACTACAGTCGCGCTATAAAATATTAATTAGTTGACTAAATTAATACATTGTAGCAATATCCGCTTAACCTCAAAAAGAGGGTTATTCTAAAAAAAGGAGGTCGTTCTTTTGAAAAATTTCAAAAAAATTCTCTTACCGATATTGATTTGCTCGATATTGGTGTCAGCTTCCGCAACGGTGATCGCTCAAGCGACCGCAACCCGGACATTTCGCAACGTTATAACGATATCTGAAGAACCGGGGGTGATAATTGAACCTTTCGATGTTCCGAAAGAAGCTCACAGGGGTGACCTCATCAGATTGAAATACCGCCTCTCTCCTCAAAGAGATGAGTGGTCACTGATTGAATGGAAAGTCCTCCTGCCTCCCGGAGCACGGGTGCAATTAACCGTCTACTCGGAATTCCCAAGCCTATGGGAAACCGCCATAAGTAGAGTTAATGAAGGAAAGCGGGGGCGGATAATGATACCTCCCAATGCTCGGGGAGTGATAACCATTATGGTTATCCTGCCTTGTATTGATACGCCCACGACGGATATTGGCGTGGAATTCTCCGAAGAAGGAATTTATCTCCCTCCGGAGACAGAAGAAATTTTCAGAGAATGGCGAAAACCGGATCCGAAAGATTTAATAAGGATCTGATATTTATATCCCGCATCCACCTCCGCCTGTCTGGCGGATAGTGGAGCGGGATTTTTCTTACCCTTTCACCAAAACAATAAACGGCTTAACGGTTTGATCCGCTAAGCCGTTCGTCCGTATCCGCATAAAACCAAAGTTACATCCCCCCTTTCATCATTTTCCTTTTTGGAGGCATGAACGCCATATAGACGGCTGCTACTCCGACTATGGCATATATCACACTGGCAAATGCCCCGGTACCGAATATGGTTTCAACAAGATTGAAATTGAACACACCGACAAGTCCCCAGTTCAATCCGCCGATGACCACCAATATCCAAGCTATTAATCCGATCATTTTATTTATTGTCTTTTTATATTTATCGACCTTTATCTTTAAAGCTCCAAAACGGCATCACGCACCCGATTTTTCGGACATCCTTTTGGAAAATGGGAAAATATCCCGATGAACTAATTTTAACGGCAGAGCGGACGAAGGAGAAATAAGTTATTCACACCTACCAAAAGGTTATAATTCAATAAGAAGAAAGGTCGTCATTTAGAAAACTCCCATGGCCGCAAAAAAAGCAAAAAAGGCAACCAAGAAAGCCGCTAAGAAGAAGTAGTCTTCTTTGGTATGCGTTTCCGAAAAACCCGCTCTTTAGAGAGCGGGTTTTTTATTTTGTCACATGTAACAGATCAATATTTTCCAAGATCTATAAGGATATCGATATTATCTCCGGGCGAAGAAATGTTCCTCTTTTTATATCCGCACTTCACGCACTCGTGGGTTATTGAGAACATTCCGTCGGACCAATCGAGGAATACCGGCTCCATCATGCCTCCGCAATCGGCAAGCCTGTCGCCCGGATGTATGTCGACGTGTTTGCTCCAAAGACATTTCGGACAATGGTTTGTATAACCATTGCCCTTCACTTCCGCGCCGCAATTTTCACAGATAAAATCCTCCTCGGTTTTTTTGAATGAATCTCCCATCAGAACCACTTGTTTCTGTTCAACACCCAGATTATGAACGACGATATAACCACCGTTCCGCCAAGTATTATCCAAAAAGCATAAGGACCATCGGCCACCGGAAGTCTCGCAACATTCATTCCGTAAAAACTTGATATGATCGTCGGTACCGTAAGGACGATGGTAAGAGCGGTCAGCATCTTCATTACCCTGTTCAGATTGTTCGTCATTATGGTCGAGGTGGCCTCACGTATATTCACTATCGCCTTGAGACTCGATTTGGAAAGCTCTATAAGTTGTCCCGTTTCCAAATAAAGATCCTCTATTTTTTCCTTTTCATCTTCGGAGACGGGCAATATCTTTCCCGAAAGAAAGTTCGCTATTATGGCGTTCGTCGGCACAAGCGCGGAAAGAAAATCATTTATCACATTCTCAAACGAAACGAATTGAACTATCTCCTGATTCGTTATCTTCTCCATATCGTATGAAACCCCCCGGACACTTTTTCTTATATTGGTAAGGAAAGTATCATACGTCCTGTATATGGCCGAAAGTATCGTCGTAAGCATAAGCACTCTGTCAGCCGTCATTATGCCGGAATCCCTTGCCGTCAATTTCTTAACCGAAGAAAGTCTGTGACGGGATATCGTCAAAACAAAATCCTTCCCGACAACCAAAAGAAAAGGAGCCGTCGTTATCCTGTTTCCCTCATCGAATGGGGCCCTCGTAAAAACATAGACGGAACCGTTATCCGTCTCCATTCTGGGCACCTCGTAGGGATCCGTTCCGTCCTTAAGAAGACTCTCCTCGAGATTCAATCTTCTTGCAAGATCGGAGAGCTCTTCATCGGTGGGATCTTCGGCATAAACCCACGAACCGGGACCGAAATTGGACTCCTCTTTAAGATATGTATCTTCTTCGCCTCTCTTATATATTGAGATCATTGTTAACTTTTTTATTTATATGGAGATCGACCTTTTCCCATCACCCGCGACATCGCGGAAAAATACTTCTGTATTGTCGGGCTGCCGAGAATCGAACTCGGTCTTTACGAACCCGAATCGCACGTACTACCGGTATACTACAGCCCGATTGATAAAACTTTAGACTAAAGGAACTGACTATACAAACTGTTTTTACGCCGCGAAGCGGTGATGAAAACACCCGAATCGCATGTACCTGTCGGTTACTACAGCCCGATTGATAAACTATAAAACTATATTGACTAACCTTACAAACAAACTGTCTATTGTGTCGCGGAGCGGTACAAGAGACACCCGAATCGACACGTACTTGCTGGTTACTACAGCCCGTCAAAAGCCAATATAATCCAAAAGTGACTCCTAAACAACTGCTTCAGCCCTCATTATATTAGTATCTCAAAATTTTAAGTTTTAAGCTGTGGTTTTTAGCTTTGAATTTTGCGTTTTGAATTCTACTAAACCTTATGCCTCCTCTTTATTTCCCTCTCTACTCCCTCTTCGAATTCCGATCTTGTTTCTCTCGCCTTCTTCGCCATACCGGAAAGATCTTTCTCGCTCCTACCGCTTAATTCCTCCGCCCTGACAATAAGCGATTCCTCAGTATTTTTTTTCGGATCATCCAGCACTTCCTCAAGAAGTATCGCCAGTATCATTCCCATTTTCGGTCCGGGAACCATCTTAAGACGGTCCATAAGCATCGTTCCGTCGACCTTGAGCATCTTCGGGCTTATGGGATCATGCCTTACCTTATCTATCATGAATCTGAGATGCCTCGTCTTATAAGGAACCGCTTTCGGAACACCTGAGCCTATTCTGTCAGCCTCTCTTATTTTCAAAAGATCATCTATGTTTTC
>Ga0172381_10003863_pt1 | contig 15695 bp, 14 predicted proteins | sample Leawel6488metaG_FD_119754 | JGI IMG/M metagenome (GOLD analysis project Ga0172381, IMG submission 119754) | Leachate microbial communities from a municipal landfill in Southern Ontario, Canada - Leachate well 64-88 metaG | ecosystem: Engineered > Solid waste > Landfill > Unclassified | place...
CAATAGCTCAAAAGATTTTTAACATTAAAGCCGTAATCGGGGACGTAGAAAAGAAGACTGATTTTAAGGATGATTATTTCGATTTGGTTTTAGTGACAAATCTTTTATTCCAAGTGTCAAATAAAAAGTTTGTTTTGGAAGAAGCTAGAAGGATTTTAAAGCCGAACGGAATAGTGCTAATTATTGATTGGAAAAATAACGCTCCCATCACTTCAAAAGAGATAATTGTTTCCTTGGAAGAAATTGGTGCGCTATCTGTAATAGTTGGTTTCAAAAAGGAAAAAGAAATACCTGCAGGATATTTTCACTGGGGATTATTACTAAGAAAATAATTTATGAATAAAAGGATATTTTTATTTATTTCTCTCGCTCTTATTTTTTGTGTTATTGTCCCTCTTTCCTTAGTAGCAGCCGATCCAAGTACCGGTATTATAGAAAACCCCATTGGATCAGATACTTTTAAAGAATTAGTAGAATTAATAATAAATTGGATTATTAATATCGCCTTGGTACTAGCTCCTCTTATTATTGTCTATGGAGGCTTTGTGTATATGACTGCGACAGGGGATACGAACAAAATCAGCCAGGGCAAGAATATTATTCTTTACGCGGTTATAGGATTTATCGTTGCCTTGCTGGCTAAGAGCCTCGCTGGTATTTTAACGGGATTAGTGGTAAAATAATTTTAAATTAAAAGTAATTAATAAATATGAAAAAACAGTTATTAAGTCTTTCAATTATTTTATTCGCAGTTTTTCTTATTCCTTTAATAGTTTCGGCTGATAGTGTGACGGCTACTTTAACAAATATTACTGGGTGGATTGTGACAGTTTCTTTGGTAGTAGCGTCATTGATGTATGTTGTAGCTGGTTTTATGTGGATGAGTGATGCAGGCAATGCAGAAAGAGCTAAACTAGCCAAGAGTATTATTGTTTCAACGACGATTGGATTGGTAGTCATATTGATGGCTAATGGATTGATGAGCATAGTTCAAAGTTTGGTAGTTAAGTAAATAACATAAAGGTCGGATAATAAGTAATAGAACATGACTATGAATAAAAAAATATTAGCTTTGATTGTTTGCGCAGTAGTAATGTCTTTTATCGGAACCGGATTTGTCGCAGCAGCAGACAATTTAGACGGATGTAAAATTCCAAACTTAAGCAGGTTGCCATCGGACCTTCAATGTTCAAATCCGTGCATGTATAGTACCGGTGACTGCGGAATGTGTTGCGTTCTTAATGGGGTATATAATATTACTGACTGGGTATTCGTTCTCTTGATGGCTATTTCTTCTTTGATGATTATCTGGGGTGCTGTATTGTTCACCACCTCTTCAGGAGATCCGGAGAAAACCGCCAAAGCTAGAAGTCTTATCATTTTTGCTGCAGTAGGTATTGCTGTCGCTCTGTTTTCCAGAGCCATTCCTCCAGCAGTTAGGATGATTATCGGAGCATAAGCTAAAATATTGACACCCGCTTGTTTTTGATGTACAAAGTGGGTGTTTTCTTGCCGAGGTGGCGGAACTGGCAGACGCGTATGCCTTAGGAGCATATGCCCTTGTGGTGTGAGGGTTCAAATCCCTCCCTCGGCACTATTGACAGATTAAGTAATATATTTTATTATTAAGGCGTTCCATAAAGGAACGCTTTTGCCATAAGCCTTATGGCGCAGCACATTGAGAGGCAAGCATGGAAAAAAGACGCAAAAATCAAATTGCCCTTCTTGTTTTGAGGTATAAACTTCGAAGAGAGGGCTTATTCTTCGAAACGAATCTTGGCGAAAGAATTGTCGGGGCGGCAAAAGAAATGAAGATTCCCTCAGGGGAAGCATTAGAATTTGCTGAGGTTATTTATCAGGAACTTTTAAACCATGCCCTGGGAACAAACAATTATGTGCCCAAAATGGACGAAGGCAGGATGGGCGAAATTGCGTATCTATACCTTCAATGGATAGGACGCAAGGACGGAGTGAGGCTTAAAGCCGATCTTCGGCGAAGTGCTGGTACTACAGCCAAGGACATAGGGATTTCTACAGATGAAATGGTGGATTTTATAAAAGCACTAATAAAAGATGCCTTTGAGCTGTAGACAAAAACAAAGAGGGTGAATTCCGATTGGAATTCCTAAGGGTTAATTGATTCTCTCTCCGCAATGGAGACCTTGAATCAGGATAAGAACCTTCCTTCTTTGTTATTTTTTTATTTTAAAAACCGCTCTTGCAAGCGGTCTTTGTTATTCAACAGATATTTTTTTATTCTTCGCTCTTTCTATCTTTTGCATCCTTACGGTTAATATTCCATCTTTGACTTTTGCATCTATTCTTGAGGTGTCTATTTCTCTCGGCAAAATTATTTCTTTTGAAAACGGACCCCAGTAGCATTCTTTCAAGAAGTATCTTTTATCTTTATCTTTGCTCGGATCTTCTCTCTCTCCTTTAATGATTAAAATGTCGTTATCAAGAGAAACATCAATTTGATTGTTTTTAATTCCGGCAATGGCTGATTGGACGATTATTTCTTTGTCGGTTTCGTAGACGTCGACAACAAGTTGTCCTTGAGGAGTATCCCATTTTTTTCTTTCTTCTTCTGGTTCAATATTTTCTTTTGATTTTGCCATATTTATATTTTACAAACTCCTTTTATTTTTTTAATCTTTTTCAAAAATAATGATAAAACGATGAAGAGAAAGAAAACTATAAAGAGGGAATAGAGGGATGAGCTTCCCCACTCTCCAGTTGTTTCTTTAATTATAGACGGTTCTAGGAAAAAGTTAAAGAGGGCGTGCGTTAATATTCCCAAAGAGAATCCAATAAGGATGAGAATTTTTCTGAATTTAGTATTGTAAAAAGCCAAGGCTAAGAATAAACCGATTATTCCAGAAGCGAGAGCATGGAGAAGAGTTGAGGTTATAAATCTAGTAAAGGCTAGAATTAAAGAGTCAGAAAAAGTTGGGAATGTTTGACCATAGCAAAAGATAATAAGATTTTCAGCTGTCGCAAAACCTAAAGCAGCAATAATCATATATAGCGGGATATCAATAGGTTCATCAATGTGAGAGCTTTTTAGAATCGAGTATCGGGCGGCTACATATTTGAACAACTCTTCGATTAGGCCGATAACAAATATCCCTTTAATTAATAGAAAGTTCTTTTCTGGTAAATTTAATGTTCCTAATTCTTTTAAAAGATATAATTCAAAAATAACAACAGGTATGGATACGAAAAATCCACAAATAAAAACTTTTATAATTTGTCTTTTTGGTTCCGGCAGAACATCTTTTTTTAAAAAGAAAAGAAGCCAGATTAATCCGGGGAGAGTGGCGAGTATTATGTAATTAATAATATCTTTATCCATTTATTTTTAAATTAGAATTAGGTTTTATTCTTTGCCAGGATGTTTTTTTAACATTTTTGGATATTAAAGCAGATAGTCCTATCATGGCGGAGTTGTCTCCCGAGAATTTAGTCAGAGGCACAATGCAATTAAGCTTTTCTTTTTTGCACTGTTTTTTGAATTCTTTGACCATTTCTTTATTGGCCGAAACTCCTCCGCCAAGTATTATGGATTTAGCTTTAAAATCTTTTCTGGCCCTCATTGTTTTTAAAACAAGAACATCGATAATTGCTCTTTGTATCTCGTGCGCCATTTCATTGATGTATTCTTTAGATGTTTTTTCTTCATCTGTCCTTTTCTTATAATCGTAAAGCACAGCGGTTTTTAATCCGGAAAAACTGAAATCATAATTTTTATCGTGAATCATCGGGCGGGGAAGAGAGATATTGTATTTCGACTTTTTAAATTCTTTCGCTCTTTTGGCTATAATCGGTCCGCCGGGATATTCCAAGCCGAGAATCCTCGCTGTTTTATCAAAACATTCTCCGGCGGCATCATCTCTGGTTTCTCCGACAAGTTTGTAATTTCCAATATTATTGACGAGTATTATTTGCGTATTTCCTCCGGAGACAACCAGAGCTATTGCTGGAAATTCTATTTTTTCAATCGGTGATAGCCAACTTGAGAGAATATGCCCTTCGATATGGTTTACTCCGGAAACCGGAACATTCCAATAAAAGGAAAGAGCTTTGGCTAGATTAACTCCGGTATATAGGCAAGGCTCAAGCCCCGGGCCAATAGTTACAGCGATTTTATTAATTTCAGGAACGGCATATTTTTTAAAAAATTCTTTAAGGTCTTTAAATATTTCCGGATTTCTTTCCAATATTTTTTTCACCTTTAATATTTTTTTATTATCCAAGTCTTTTTTATTTTCTTTCAGAAGGCCAGAATTTTTTAGAGTTCTTGTCAGGAGGGGGATTAAGGCTTTTTGGTGTTCTCTTTTAGCTAAAGCTGGGAAGACTCCGCCATACTTGGAATGCAACTTTGCTTGAGAAAAAATACATTCTGAAAGAATTTCAAAATCGTTAAAAACAATAGGTTTTTTTCTGTTTTTAGACAAGCCGGTTTTTATCGCACTAACCCCGGTATCGTCGCAACTTGTTTCGATCGCAAGTATAATCATATTGACATTAATTGAACTATTGTCTAAATTGTAAACGAAAAAAGGAGTTTCCGCAAACCCGGTTGACTAAAACTATTTTTGAGCTTATATTATAACTATACTTTAAATGATTATGAATAATAAAAACACTGTATTTTCGTTAGTCCTAATTTTAGTTCTGGCAGTGATTGCCGGAATTTTTTGCTATCCGGCTCCGTATAATCAACTGGTTGACAATATCAATTCTAAGTATAATTGGAAAATTTGGCACTTTCCCGAAACGAATTTTAAGCTAGGTCTTGATTTAAAAGGAGGAGTTCATTTGGAGTATCAGGCTGATTTGAGCAATATTGCAGATCAAGACAAGTCGGAAATGATGGAAGGCTTGAGAGACATAGTCGAAAGGAAGGTTAATATTTTCGGAGTAACCGAGCCTATCGTTCAGATTTACGGATCAAACAGAATTGCAGTTGAATTGCCCGGGGTAGAAAGTATTGATGCGGCCATCAGTTGGATAGGAGAAACTCCTTTATTAGAGTTTTGGGAACAGAGGCCTCAAGAAGAAATAGATAAAATTAATGCTAAGAGGGCAGAACTGCAAGGTAAAACAACCTTAGAAGAAATTCAAAAAATTGCCGATTGGCAGGTAGCTCTTGAGAATCCCTATCAGAGGACTGAGTTGACTGGAAGATATCTAAAAAAGGCGACTCTTAACTTTGACCAAACAACTTCTGCTCCCATAATAGAACTTCAGTTTAATGATGAAGGAGCCAAGGTGTTTGAAATTGTTACTGAAAGAAATGTTGGTAAAACCTTAGCTATTTATATTGACGGAAAATCAATCGTTGATACGAATGGTGATGGAAATATTGACGACTCTGATTTATACGCCCCGAGAGTAGACCAAAAAATTAGCGGAGGGAAAGCTGTTATTACTGGTCAAACTGATATTAAAGCGGCCAAGACTTTAGTCCAGAGGTTAAATCAGGGCGCTTTGCCGGTCCCGCTTGGACAGCCCATAGTTCAAAAGAAGATAGGGCCTACATTGGGAGCTGTTTCCTTAAATAATGCCATTTGGGCGGGAATTTACGGCTTATTGGGGATTATTATCTTTTTGATTATTTTCTACCGCCTACCCGGCATTATGGCCTCTCTGGCGTTATTGGTTTATTGTTTGATTCTTTTATCTTTAATCAAGCTTATTCCCATCACAATGACTTTAGCCGGCATCGGTGGATTGATTCTTTCTATAAGCATGGCTGTAGACGCCAATATTTTAATATTTTCGAGGATGAAAGAAGAATTAAAAGGGGGAAAAGATACTATCACGAGCATTGAAGAAGGTTGTAATCGTGCCTGGCCTTCAATCAGGGATGGAAACTTTACTACCTTAATAGTTGCGTTCGTGTTGTATTTCCTCGGAACAAGTTTTATTAAGGCTTTTGCTTTCGCCTTGATATTGGGTATTTTAATCAGCATGTTCTCAGCAATGGTCATCTCAAGAATATTCTTGGAATTTATGGCCAAGGGAAGACTAGGGAAGATTAAATGGTTATGGTCATAAAAATATGAATTTTTTAAAATATACAAAAATATATTTCGGCATTGCGATAATATTAGTCGGCCTTAGCATTTATTCTATTTTTGCTTTTGGATTAAATTTGGGAATTGATTTTGAGGGAGGAAGCTCCTTTAATGTTGTTTATAAAAATGACAGTCCGAACGTAGAGGCTATTAAGGGTGCTTTAACTGGAATTGAGGAAATGAATGGCGTACAGATTCAGCCGATAGGAAAAAATGAGATTGTTTTAAAAATAAATAAAAAGGATATCAATACCGAGACATATAATAATATTTTATCTAAGATGAAAGGTCTTGGAGAAATTGAAGATAATTCTGCCGGAATAGAAACAATCAGTCCTTTAATCGGAAAAGAATTGAAAGACAAAACAGTCCTCGTTGTTGCCATTTCTTTATTAGCTATGTTGATATATATCGCTCTTGCCTTTAGAAATGTTTCAAAGCCGATAAGTTCTTTCCAGTACGGATTTTCTTCAACCCTTATGCTTTTCCATGACGTTATCATTCCTTTAGGAGTTTTAGCTTTTTTAGGAAAATACTATGGAGCCCAGTTGAGTATTCCGGTGATAACAGCCTTATTGACGGTTGTCGGTTATTGTATTAACAATACAGTCGTTGTTTTTGACAGAATAAGAGAAAACCTTCAAAAAGACAGAAAGTCTTCATATGAAGAGATTGTGAATAAAAGTTTAAACGAAACGTTTTCTCGATGTGTTAACACTTCTTTGACAGTTTTGATTGCCTTATCCGCTGTCTATTATTTTTTCAGCAATGAGGAAGGATTGAAGTATTTTACCTTAACAATGGGAATCGGTGTTATCGTCGGCATATTTTCTTCAGTGTTTTTAGCAAGTCCTTTGTTGGTTGTTTGGAACAACTATAGGAGGGGGAAGAAGTAGCCTTGTTGACATTATTCAAATTAGATGTTATAAATAATCAACTATGGAATTTGATTACAAGAAGATAACACAGAATATATTAAAGAACCTTCCGGATAGAACGAGAACCGTTATTTCTCGCAGATTTTCGTTAAATAAAGCCGGTAAGCCGGAAACCCTTGAAGCTATTGGCAATAGCTATAATATAACCAGGGAGAGGGTAAGGCAGATTGAAAATGACGGAATGAAAAGAGCTAAAAAGATATTGGAAAGCTCAGAAGTAAAGGAAGACTTTAAGAAAATTAAGGCTTTCTTCGAAAAAAAGATAGACGCCTGCGGAGGGATTAAAAAAGAAGAAAAATTATTGGAAGAAATCGGTTCCGGAGAACAGAAAGACAGCGTTTCCTTTTTGCTTGTCCTTGACGAATCTTTATTCAGAGAAAAAGAAGACGATGTTTTTTATTCCTTCTGGGCGACAAGCAAGGACTTAGCCTCTTCGGCCAGAAAGCTTTCTTCCGATTTTATCAAGTTATTAAAAGAAAGGGGAGAACCGGAAACATTGGATAATTTATATTCCGAATATAAAAAGAATGGAGGCAGGATTTCCATTGAAGCATTTTCTTGCCATCTTGAAATTTCAAAAGAAATTTTAAAGACTATCGACGGGAATAAAGTGGGCCTTAAGTCTTGGCCGGAAGTAAATCCCAGGACAGTCAAGGATAAGATTAAATTAATCTTAAAAGAAAAAGAAAAACCCTTACACTTTAAAGAAATTGCAGATATGATTTTCGATTTGAACGAAACTTTATCGGGAAGGTCGAATAAGAACAAGAGATTACATCCTCAGACTGTTCACAATGAATTAATTAGAAACCAGGATTTCGTTTTGGTAGGCAGGGGATATTACGCTTTGAAAGATTGGGGATATAATCCGGGACAGGTCAAGGATGTTATTTATCAAGTACTGCAGAGTTCCGGCAGCCCTCTTTTGAAAGAAGAAGTTATCGATTCTGTTTTAAAACAGAGAATGGTTAAAGAATCTACAATTCTTTTGAATTTGCAAAACAAAAGCTTCTTCATCAGAGATGAAGAGGGAAAATACAGAGTTCGAGAAGCATAAGTTTAAAATTAATTAATGCCAGAAGAAATAATGTTTGTAATTGAAGGACTTTCCACTCTTTGGAAAATCAGCATTCCCTATCTTTTGGTGCTAAAAACCTTTATCGTTCAGTTCTGGTGGATTCCAGTTCCTTTTTATTTAATCCATCATCTTGATTTTATTTACGATCTCTATATCACCGGCCAGTGGCTTAGTGATAAATCTAAAAAAAGAGTAGTTTTAGAAATTAAAATTCCTAAAACAATTCTTAGGCCGTTAAAGGCTATGGAAGCGGTTTTTGCATCTTTTTGGGGAACATATGATCCGCCTAGCAGCTGGAAAGAGAAACATTTTAAAGGCAAAACGATATTGGGGGCGTCTTTTGAGCTGGCTGGCATTGACGGAGTTCCGCACTTTTTTGTGAGATTGCCATCAAGCAACCGAAAATTATTTGAGTCGGCTGTTTATTCCCAGTATTCTGAGGTAGAAATTATTGAAGTTCCCGACTATACCAAGCAGGTTCCTGAAGATATTCCAAACAAGGAATGGGATTTATGGGGCTGTGATTTTGAGTTAATAAAGCCGGATGTTTATCCTCTTAGAACTTATGAGGAGTTTTATGAGGAAAAACCTGATTCTAGTAAAGAGGAAAAGAGAATAGATCCTTTATCTCATTTATTTGAAACAATCGCTCGAACCCAGAAAGGTGAGCAATTGTGGTTCTCTATATTTATAATGCCTCGCGGCCCTAAAGATACAGACTTTTTTGACCGGGCCAGGAAAGAAGTTGATAAGCTGGCAAAAAGGCCGGAAAAAAAAGAAGGCAAGCCTTTGTTGGTTGATTTTTGGAATCTTTTAGTGGAGGGGAGGGCTCCAGAAGAGGAGGTGGCGGAAAAAGAGGACGCATTTCTTCCTCCGGAAATGAAGCTGACAACTGGAGAAAGGGATGTTGTTTCGGCTATTGAAAGAAAAAAGTCAAAAAATGTTTTCCTTTGTTTTATTAAATATGTTTACGTGGCAAAAAGAAAAGTTTTTTATAACGGTGCCAAAGGTTTCGGGACAAGCTTTTTTTCTCAATTTGGAACTCAGAACTTGAACAGTATGAAGCCTTGGGGGATGACGACGACAAAAGTGCATTCGCCCAGCATGTTTACCGCCAGAAAGCTTTACTTAAGAAAGAGAGACTTGGTTGAGAATTACAGGACAAGGGACCCGGCATTTGATCCTTTTAACGTTCCAGGGGCGACATATACTTTAAATACCGAAGAATTAGCTACCATGTATCACTTTCCGAGTTCTGATGCTGTTCCTTCTTCTGCGCTTCAGAGAATGGAAACAAAAAAAGGTGCTCCTCCTGCACAATTACCAGTAGAATAATATTATGGATAAATCAGAAATTATATTTTTTGGCCAGACGACCTTTAGGGGAGAAAAGAAAAGATTCGGAGTTAAGACCGATGATAGAAGGCGCCATATATATGTTGTCGGTAAAACCGGTATGGGTAAAACCGAGCTTTTGAAGAATATGGTTATCCAGGATATCCGCAACGGAAATGGAGTTGGTTTTATCGACCCACACGGAGAAGCTTCTGAAGAAATTCTTAAATTTATTCCCGAAGAAAGAATTAAGGATGTCGTCTATATCAATCCGGCAGATATTGAAAATCCGATTGCTTTTAATATTATGGAAGATGTTGATGCTGAGTATAGGCACTTGATTGCAGGAGGGTTGATGGGAGTTTTCAAGAAAATTTGGCCTGATGTTTGGTCTTCCAGAATGGAATATATTTTAAATAATGCTATTTTGGCTTTGCTTGAAGTTCCGGATTCTACTTTGTTGGGGGTAAACAAATTGTTGTCTGACCCAGAGTGGAGGGCGGAAATAATCGAAAAAGTAAAAGACCCGGTAGTCAAAGCTTTTTGGCTGAAGGAATTCAGCAGATACAGCCAGAGATACGAGATAGAGGCTACTGCCGCAATTCAAAACAAGATAGGGCAGTTTATTTCTTCCCCTTTGATCAGAAATATTATCGGCCAGGAAAAATCAACGATAGACATCAGAAAGATAATGGACGAAAAGAAAATCCTTATCATGAATCTTTCTAAGGGTAGAATAGGTGAGGATTCTTCAAGACTATTGGGAGCCCTTCTAGTTACCAAGTTGCAATTGGCGGCAATGTCGAGAGTTGATACTACGGAAAAAGAAAGAAACGATTTTATTTTATACATTGATGAATTTCAAAACTTTTCAACCGATTCTTTCGCTAATATTTTATCCGAAGCCAGGAAATACAGACTGTCTTTAGTTTTGGCTCATCAATACATCAATCAGATGGAAGAAAAAGTCAGAGATGCAGTATTCGGAAACGTGGGAACAATGATTGTTTTCAGGGTCGGAGCTGAAGATGGAGAGTTTTTGGAAAAAGAGTTTTCTCCGGAATTTATTGCACACGATTTAGTTAATCTTCCCAAGCAAAATATTTATGTAAAATTAATGATTGACGGCGTGACCTCAAGGCCTTTTTCCGCGGAAACTCTTCCGCCGGCCACTTCGGATATTGACTACGAAAAGGAAATTATAGAATTTTCAAGAAATAAGCACGGAACGTCGAGAAATATTGTCGAAGAAAAAATATCTAAATATGCCGGGGTGGGAGATCTTCCCAAGATTGAATTTAAAGAAGCCAGGCAGACAGAATTATTTGACGCTCAGTGCGGGAAGTGCGGAAAGAAAGTAAAGGTTCCCTTTAAGCCAGACGGTAAAAGGCCGGTTTATTGCAAAAGTTGTTTAGGCAATAAAAACAATGAAGCTCCGAAGAGTACCTTTGAGAAGATTCCCTATATCTCCCTTGAAGAATCTGTGAAAGACTTTACACCTACTCAAAAAGAAAGGAGAAAGGAGAGTATAAAAAATCCGGATACGGTTGAGGTTAATAAAACTAAGAAAAAAATAGACTTTGAGGGATTGCGAGAGGTGATAAAAGAGGCGAAAAAAGAAAAGTCCGAAAATTCAAAAGAAATAAGAAAAAACGGCACTATTAATCCCGGAGAGGTGATTAAGTTTTAATCAAAAGAAAGCTTGTATTTTTACGTTCTTTTTGGTATATATAATCTATCTTTGGCCCCATCGTCTAACGGTTAGGACACCAGATTTTCAATCTGGTAATCAGGGTTCGATTCCCTGTGGGGTCACAATGGAAGAAAAATACTATTTAAAAGTCGGAAGGGCGGATGATCTTAAGAATAAGAAAGAAAGAAGAACTTACCGCTTCTTGGAAATGTTAACCGGCCTCTTGAGCTTGTCGATATTAATTTTGGCAGTTATTTTTTCTTACAAGCTCCCAACTTTAGTTGCTTTTTTTATAATCATCTATGATATCTATTGGCTTTTGAGAACAATTTATTTTGCTTTTTATCTTAAAGCAGGATACGAACAAATGAAGGTTAACGAGAAGGAAAATTGGATTAAAAAGCTTGAAGAATTAGGGAGGCCAAAGAACGGAATTAATATTAGCTCATGGAAAGAAATTTATCATGTAGTAATTTTACCAATGTTTAAGGAGCCGTTTGAAGTAGTTGACTTGACCTTTTCCTGTTTAATTAATAGCGATTATCCAAAAGATAAGATGATTATTGTTCTGGCTTGCGAGGAGGCAGACAAGGAAAATGCAACAAGTATCGCTCTAAAGATTAAAGAAAAATACGGAGAAAGTTTTTTTAAGCTTCTAATCACATATCACCCCGAAGGCTTGTCAGGCGAAATGGCCGGACACGGAGCCAATGATGCTTGGGCTTCCAAGAAGGCCAAAGAATTTATAGATTCTTTAAATATTCCTTACGAAAATATAGTAGTTTCTTCTTTTGATATCGATGCTTGTGTTTATCCCAAGCATTTTAGTTGTTTGACTTATTATTATTTGACGGTTGAAAAACCTCTTAGAACTAGCTATCAGCCAGTTCCTTTGTATTTGAATAATGTTTGGCAAGTCCCGCCGCTATCAAGAGTCTTTTCTTTTTCTTCAACGTTTTGGCATACTATGAATCAAGAGAGACCTGAGAAGTTGGTGACCTTTTCCTCACATTCAATGTCTTTTAAATCTTTAATAGATATTGATTTTAAGCAAACTAATGTTGTCTCTGACGATTCAAGGATATTCTGGCAGTGTTTTTTTCAATATGACGGAGACTACAAGGTTCAGCCGATGTATTATCCTATTTCCATGGATGCTAATTGTGCGGAGACATTTTTAAAAACGGTAAAGAATGTTTATAAGCAGCAGAAGAGATGGGCTTACGGAGTAGGGGAGGTGCCTTATTTTATTTTCGCTTCCATTAAAGACAAAAAGATTTCCCTGAAGAAAAAGCTTTCTATGGGTTTTGATTTAATCGAGGGCCATATCTCTTGGGCTATTTCTTCAATCCTCATATTTTTACTGGGATGGCTTCCTTTGTATTTAGGCGGAGCTGAATTTGGGCAGACTCTTGTCTCTTATAATTTGCCGAAGGTAACCAGTGCTATTATGACCGTAACTATGTCCAGCTTGATTATTTCAATTTGGGTTAGCATGCTTTTATTGCCTCCTAAGCCGGTTAATTATGGAAGATATAAATATGTTTTAATGGCTTTTGAGTGGATATTAATTCCTTTTGTAATGATATTTTTCAGCTCTTTGCCGGCACTTCATGCTCAGATGCATTGGCTGTCAGGTAAATATATGGGATTTTGGGTTACTCCCAAAGTTAGAAAATAATTATTCCAAGTGAACTTTTTCTTCAAATGCCTCTAACCTTCTTTTTAAAAGAGGGTGTTTTTCTATTTGAGGAAATATTTCTTCAGCTGCTTCTCTGGCTCTCTTTACACCTTTTATGTCTCCCAAAGCAGACATAGCGAAGTCAGGTAATCCCCACTGTCTTACTCCGAAAAAATCTCCAGGTCCTCTTAATTTTAAATCTATTTCCGAGAGTTTAAATCCGCTATCGTATTTAATCATTGCTTCAAGTCTTTCTCTGGTTTTTTTGCTTCTTGAATTCGTAAAAAGAAAGCAATATGATTGTTGTTCTCCTCTTCCAACTCTCCCCCTAAATTGATGTAATTGGGCTAAGCCGAACATGTCGCTTCCTTCAATCATCATTACTGTGGCATTGGGGATATCAATTCCTACCTCTATAACAGAAGTTGAAACAAGAATATCGTATTTTTTGCTTCTAAAATCTTTCATTATTTTATCCTTTTCTTTACTAGTCATTTTTCCGTGGAGCATGGCTAGTTTAAATTCTGGGAAAACATCTCTTGAGAGATAGTCGTGTTCTTTTTTAACGGTTTTAATTTCTTCTTCCTCTTCTTCAGATTCTATCCTCGGGCAGACTACAAAAACTTGTCCTCCTTTAGAGATTTCTTTTTTAATAAATTCGTACTTTTTCTCTCTTTGTTTTTCGGAAACAATTTCGGTAATTATTTTTTTTCTATTTTTAGGCATTTCATCGATTATCGATAAATCCAAATCTCCCCAGACGGTCAAAGCCAAAGTCCGGGGAATAGGGGTAGCGGTCATGGAAAGAAGATGGGGAATTTTATCTCGATTTTTCTGAAGAGCTGCTCTTTGTTTTACTCCAAAGCGGTGCTGTTCATCAACAATTACTAATCCCAAGTTTTTAAACTTAACTTTTTCTTCTTCTTTCTTTTTACTGCTGACTATCAAGGCCTGAGTTCCGACTAAAATGTCAATTTCTCCTTTTTCTGTTTTTTCCAGTATTTTTTTTCTTGAAATTTCAATTGTATCGGAATGCAGTTTTTTCGAATAATATTTATCTTCTTTTCCAGTTAACAATCCAACATTTAAATTGAAACTCTTAAGCATCTGGAAGAATGTTTTGAAATGCTGCTTTACCAGTATTTCCGTCGGAGCCATCAAAACGACTTGAGCTTTAGCTTTAACCGTGTTGATTGAAGCTAAGGCAGCAACAGCGGTTTTACCCGAACCGACATCTCCTTGTAACAGCCTGTTCATCGGATTGGGCTTTTCCATATCTTTCAATATTTCATCAAGAGTTTTCTTTTGGGCTTTAGTCAGTTCGAAAGGAAGAGAAGCTTTAACTCTTTCTATCAGTTCTTTGTTTATCGGTATGGGTTGAGATTTTTCTTTTTTAACTTCAGATTTCTTTTTTAAGTTGAAAAGGGAGATAAAAAATATCTGCTCAAAAGAGAATCTTTCTTTAGCTTTTTCGGCTAAATCCAGAGAAGAAGGTGAATGAATTTGCTCTAAAGATTCTTTCAGAGAGATAAGTTCGTATTTTTTTAATATTTCTTCCGGAAGCGTTTCAGGGATTTTGTTTTTTATACTTTCAACGATGGGTTTAATTATCCATCTCAAATATCTCGAAGAGACTCCTTGAGTTTCTGGATAGACGGCCATTATCCTTCCCAGGTGGATTGTTTCTTTCGGAGATACTTTTTCGTAAATAGGGGAGGATATTTGGATGGTCCTGTTTTGGATAGAAAGCTTACCGGCCAAGATTATTTCATCTCCGATTTTTAAAACCTTGTTCAAATATGGCTGGTTGAACCAGACAGCTTCTATTGCTCCAGTATCATCTTGGATTAAGGCGGTCGTGACAATCATTTTTTTAACCCAGGTTTTGTTTTGCTCAAGCGATATTATTTTTCCCCGGACACAAGCCTTTTCGTTTATCTTTATATCTTTTATTTTAGATATTTTAGAGAAATCTTTGTATTCGCGGGGAAAATAATAAATTAAATCAGCCAGGGTTTTAATACCCATGCCTTTCAGTCTTTTTCCGTAAACAGGCCCTATTTTTGGAATTTCTTCTATTTTGGTTGAGAAATTCATATGTGCCCTCGAGGGGATTCGAACCTCTATCGCAAGCTCCGCAAGCTGGCATTCTATCCATTGAACTACGAGGGCATATCTCTATACTATACAAAAAGGGAATCGAAAACAAGAGTGAACAATAATAGAAAAAGAGCCTTTAAGCTCTTCTCGTATGAGGAGGGAGAGGGATTCGAACCCTCGGTAGGTTTCCCCACAATAGTTTTCAAGACTATCCCATTCAACCGCTCTGGCATCCCTCCGCGATAGGGAAATGATATATAAAAAAAGAGGTGTTGTCAATTTGATTATTTATGGAATCCCAGGTCTGCGGGGTTGCTTCCTCCCGAGATGTGTTCTATCTTTCCGCCTTCCTTTTCGAATGCATATCTTAACTTTTTAACTTCATCAGCCAAATCAATCGTTTCCTCTGGCATTTCTTTTTTGATGTATCCCTTTGACCAATAATCGAGGATTAACTTGCTATCGCCGAATATTTTTTTGATGTTTTCCTTGATGGCTATTTTCAGGGCGTATTTGCATGCTAAAAGTTCGCCGAAGTTATTAGTGACTTTTTTAGTGATCAAGTGCTTGCCGCTGTGGCCGATTTCCTTTTTTCCTAAAGCTTTATGCAAAAGGTTATTTCCGTTTTCGTCGGTAACGCTGATTTCAACTCCTTTGCCTGCTCCGGTTCCGGCATCAAAATATATGCCTTTTTCTGAAGCAAGATGTTTTACATTATAATCCGCTCCGGCGTTAAGCCATCTTTCTGCTTCGTCCTTAGTTTCAAATCCTTTGTATTTAGCATTAA
>Ga0172381_10003864_pt1 | contig 15694 bp, 18 predicted proteins | sample Leawel6488metaG_FD_119754 | JGI IMG/M metagenome (GOLD analysis project Ga0172381, IMG submission 119754) | Leachate microbial communities from a municipal landfill in Southern Ontario, Canada - Leachate well 64-88 metaG | ecosystem: Engineered > Solid waste > Landfill > Unclassified | place...
AGATATATGACAATCGCTGGAGCACTCAATAGTTATGAATTTGATGCGAATTTATTTTACGAGATTAATGATTTTACAAAAAAAATTGCTTTAGTTCCATGCTCTGCTAGAACAGGTGAAGGATTACAAGAATTAATGATGATGCTCTGTGGTTTAAGTCAAAAGTATCTTGGAGAAAGATTAAAATTAAGTGAAGAAGCAAAAGGAGTTGTTTTAGAAGTTAAGAAAGAAAAATCACAAAATTATGTTGAAGCAATTTTATATGATGGATTATTATCAAAAAATGATGAAATAGCAGTTGCAAATATTGAAGGCGACCCAATAATTGCAAAAGTAAGATCAATTGAAGAAATACAACCTTTAAGTATTAAATTCAAATCCAAAGAAAAAGTCCAAGCTTCAACAGGAATTAGAATTCAATTAAGTGAAAAAGTGGATATTCTTCCAGGAATGCCTTTTCTCTCATATAAAGGAGATAAAGAAAAAGTAAAAGAAATTTTTAAAAAAGAATTAACTGAAAATATAAAAACAGATAAAAAAGGAATAATTGCAAAAGCAGATTCTCTTGGAAGTTTAGAAGCTTTATTGGTTTTACTTAAACAATCTAATATTCCTGTTCTAAAAGCAGGTATCGGAAACATAAACAAAAATGATTTTTCATCTGCAAAAGCAAACTCAGAAATAGATGAAATGGATGCAATTATTTTGGGTTTTAATACTTCTATAAATGAGGACGCCAAAGAATTACTTAAAGGAAATTCCAATATAAAAATTATAACAGATGAAGTAGTTTACAAATTAATTGAAAATTTAGTTTACTTCCGTAATGAAAAAAGAAAAGAAATCGAAAAGAAAAAACTAATGGAACTTACAACTTTGTGTAAATTAAATATTCTTCATCAATATGTTTTTAGAAATACAAAACCCGCAATCTTTGGAGTAAAAGTTGAAGCAGGAAAATTAATTTCAAATCAAAATTTAATAAATGAAAATAATGATAGAGTAGGAAGGATAAAAAGCATTCAATCAGAAAAAAAATCTGTTTCAGAAGCAACTGAAAATATGGAATTAGCAATTTCTATGCCTGGGGTTAATTTTGAACGAGAATTAAAGGATAAAAAATTTTTATACTCAGATATTTCAGAAAAACAATTTAAAAATTTCAAGAAAAATAAAGATTTGCTTAATCAAAGTGAAATAAAAATTCTAAGTGAAATTGCTGAAATAAAAAGGAAGGAGAAAGTTGATTGGGGGAGATGATGACAGAAGAAAAAATAAATTATGAACAAATTGGACAACATTATAATAATTTAATTTGGGTTGTCTTCGGAGGAGCAATTGCATTAACTGCTTACATTTTATATCAAATATGGACAAATACCCTCTTCATAAACAATCTTCTAATAAAATATTTAGCATTATTATTTGGATATTCTGTTCTATTTTATGCCACATTGGTAATAGAATCATTTGGACAAAAGAAAACATGGACGTTTAAGAAAGCGTATAAATATTTACAGCCTCATGTTTCAATGGAAGGAAAATTAGAATATTTAGAAATTCCTCCTTTGAGTTTAATATTTATTTTTTATATAATAACAAGTTTTTATTTTTCTCTTAATTATTTTATAGACATTATATTTTATTGTAGTCTTATTTTTCCAGGTCTTATGATTTTAGGATTTATTTATGTAATACATTGCTGGAGAAATCGCAATTAAATCCCTCCCGCAACCTTTAAAAATATCTTTAATTTGTAATTTTCATGCCTTTCAAAATAAATATTGGAACAAAAGAAGGAAGTACATATAAATTAGAATCTGAAACAGAAGAATTAGTTGGAAAAGCACTTCATGATAAAATAGAAGGTAAAGATATTTCTCCAGATTTAGAAGGATATGAATTTGAAATTACTGGAGCAAGTGATAAATCTGGTTTTACAGCAATGAAAGAAATTGAAGGAATTGGATTAAAAAAAATGCTTTTAACTTGGGGTAAAGCTATGAAAAATAGACCAAAAAAAGAAGGAAAAAAGAAACGTTCAAAAAATAGACCAAAAGGATTGAGATTAAGAAAAACAGTTAGAGGTAAAGTTATATCTCCAGCAATTGTACAAATTAATTTAAAAATTTTAAAAGATGGCGGAAAGAAACTTGCTGAAATTTTTCCTGAACAAAATAAAAAAGCAGAACCAGAACAAAAAACTACTGAAATAAAAGAAGAAACAAAACCAGAAAATAATTAATCAGAAATTATACTTTTCTTAAATTGAGCTAAATAAAGAATTCCTTTCTCAATATCAACTTCTATAATATCTGAATCTGGAAAAATGAATCTATTAACACCACATCTAAAATTATTAGGAGTATTTTGGTCAAACTCAGTTATTTCTATTTTATTTTCCCATAAATATTTTATCTCTTTATCTTTAAAATAATTTCCGCCATCAGAAAAACCATAACAAACTCCTTTATCTCCAAAAAATAATCCAAAAAGAATTTCTTTGTCCTTAGGTCCGTGGTGATAACAATTTTTCATTGCTTCTCCAGCAATTGAAATAGTTTTAGGACCATCAAGTTTAGATTCATCATTAAATAAACTATAAAATTCACATGTTTTGTAATATAAACCTATAGCAAATAATCTAATTTTTATTTCATCTGTATGTTCATCATCCCTAGTATAGGTTTCATAAAGAGATACAACTTCATCTTCACATATTTTCTCTAAAATATTTTCTGACGGGCGAAAAAGATTCATAATTCAAGAATTAAAAATGACTTAATAAATATTATGGAATCCAAAAGAAAAATAATTATATTTTTAAATTCTAAAAAACTCATTAGTTTATGGAATTAAAAGGAATTCATTTTTTTAAACCACTTAAAGAAATAAAACAAATATTTAATCAATTAGAAGAAATTGCAATTAAACAAAAAGTTCATCATGCAACACATATAGAATATGATGATAAAATTACAATAAGCTTTGAATCTAATAAAAAATTAATGGAATTTCAAAAATTAATTCCAAAAACAATAGGTCCCTATTGTATTTTTCCATTGGAATATTATTCCTATTTTAGCAGAGAAGAATATTAAAGAGTAATCCAAAATCTTAAAAACTAATTCTTCAATCTATTTTTATGAGTAATCAAGAAAATCTTCCAGAATTAAATGTAGGAGTTGTTGGACATATTGACCACGGAAAAACTACTTTACTTAAACAACTTACTGGAAAGTTTACAGATACACATTCTGAAGAATTAAAGAGAGGAATAACAATCAAACTAGGTTACGCAGATATAACAATTTTCAAAGATGAAAATAATTTTAATATAAATAAAAAAGGAGAACCCCTAAGATATATTAGTTTTATCGACGCACCAGGACACGAAATGCTAATGGCAACTATGCTTTCAGGTGCAGCAATAATCGACGCAGCAATTTTAGTAATCGCAGCAAATGAAGGAATAAAACCTCAAACAAAAGAACACTTTATGGCGCTTCAAGCAAAGAAAATTAAAAATATAATTATAGTTCAAAATAAAATCGATTTAGTAACTAAAGAACAAGCAATAAAAAATTATAAAGTAATTCAAGAATTTGTAAAAGGAACTTCAGCTGAAAACTCTCCAATTATTCCAATCTCTGCGCAACAAGGAATTAACATTGATAAATTATTAGAAGAACTTTGTAAATTAGAAATCCCTAAAAAAGAAATAAATACAGAACCAATATTTTTGATAGCGAGAAGTTTTGATATAAATAAACCAGGAACAACAATAGAAAAATTAAAAGGAGGAGTTTTAGGAGGAATCTTAAAAAAAGGAAAATTAAAAGTTGGAGATGAAATTGAAATCAAACCCGGATTAAGTATAAAAAAAGCAAATCAACAAAATTATCAAACTCTCACAACAAAAATTCTTTCTCTGTATAAAGGGAATCAATCAGTTAAAGAAATTCTACCTGGAGCAAGTATTTCTATTGAAACAGAATTAGATCCTTTTTTAACAAAAACAGATTCTTTAACAGGATGCCTTGTAGGATTAAAAGAAAAATTACCTGAAATAACTTATAATCTAAAAATAAAAACAAAATTATTTGAAGAAGTTTTAGGAACTTCAGAACGTCAAAAAGTTGAATTAATAAAAACAAAAGAAATGTTAATGTTAAATGTTAATACAACAATTACTGTGGGAATTGTTGAAAAAATTAAAGAAGATGAAATTGAAATAAGATTAAATATTCCAATTGTAGCACTAAAAGGAGATAATGTTGGAATTGCAAGAAATATTAACAAACACTGGAGATTAATTGGATTTGGTGAAATAATTTAAAAGAAAATTTTATAAACTCCTTTTTCTAATTTAATTTATGAAAAGAGTTGTGATATTAATTATAACCGTTTTATTCTTAACTAGTTTTATTACTTCACAAGGTATTACAGCAAGTGCAATAAGCAATAATTCAGGAAATCCAAATAATTCTAACATCCAAAATAATGAATTAAATCAAAAACAAAATTTAACTCAAGCTCAAGTAGAAAACATTGTTCAATCAAGAAATAGAATAAGAACTCAACTAAATGGCTCTGAATGTCCAAATAATTGTTCATGTGATGGTTCTACAACAAAATGTCAATTTGAAAATGGAAGAGAAATGACAATTCAAGCAGGACAATCCGGAAACACAATAATTCAATCAAAAAAAATAAATGCTTCAACAAATGTAGAATTATATAAATCAGAAAATAAAATTTATGGAATTTTTAAAGACAATCAAACAAAAGAATTAAATATTTTTCCAGATGAACTTCAAAAAAAAATAAGAGAAAAAATTCAAACAAGATTAGAAAACCAAACATTAAAATTAGATGAAAATGGTATTTATCAAATGCGTGCAGAAAAAAGAGCAAGATTATTTGGAATATTCCCTGTAAAAGCAACTATTCAAGCAGAAATTAATTCTGAAACAGGTGAGATAATAAGAATTAAAAATCCTTGGTGGGGATTTTTAGCACAAGATGAAACTGAAAAAGAATAATTCTTAATAAAATTACTTAAAAGTAGTAACGACCAAAAGATTTATAAAAACTTTTTTTAATTAAAACCCATGGTAAAAGAAAGCTCAATATATAATGATCTAGAAGTGGGAAAAAATTATTTTCTGCCAGAGGATACAGAAAATTTATATAAACTAAAAAAAAATTTTCATTCTGCATTATCTGAAATTTGTAACAAGATTGAACAAAAACCAGTTACTCAAGAAAAACAAATATTAAATCTTGCTTATTGTTTACATGAAAATACTCCTTTGAAAAAAGCTATTTTAGGAAAACTATCTGACTATTCAACTCCTAAAAGTTTAGAAAATCTAGCAAAAATGAATGATAATATCTCTCCTTACCAAATAAGAAAAACTAAGAAAAAAATTAAAGATATATATGTAAAAGAAATATTAGATTACAAAGAAAAAAATAGTCTTCTTACATACACTAATTTGCAAGAACTCAAAAAAATAAATCCAGAAAAAGATATTGAACAAAAAATTGTAGATACTCTTAGAAAAAATAAAAAAATTAGTTACTCAAAACTTGCAAGAGAACATAATCTAAAAGATGGAAGAGTTATTAATAATATTCTAAAAAAAAGATATCCAGATATTTATACTAATACTGAATTAAAAGAAGATAATATCCCTTTGAATCAAGAATATAAAACAGCCGCATAACAATTATTTTCATAAATATTTATAACCTCTTTTCTTTTTTACAATTTATGGCTATTTATTCACATTCTAAATTAAGCACTTTTGAACAATGTAAATTAAGATATAAATTTAGGCACATAGATAAAATAAAAGTAATAGAAACAACAATTGAAGCTTTCTTAGGAAAAACAGTTCACAGCACATTAGAATGGCTTTACCTTCAAGTTAAAGAAAAAAAAATCCCAACAATTGAAGAAACCATAAATTATTATTCGAATAATTGGACAGAAAATTATAAAGATTCAATTAAAATTATTAGGCAAAATCTCACAACAAAAGATTATTTTAATAAAGGTGTTCAATTTTTAATTGATTATTATTTTAAACATAAACCTTTTGAAGATAACACTCTTGAAGTTGAAAAGAGAATAGTTCTTGAATTAGACAAACAAGGAAAATACAAAATACAAGGGTATATAGATAGATTAGTTCATAATTTAGAAAACAATGAATTAGAAATCCATGATTATAAAACAGCAAATAGCATTCCAACAAAAGACAAAATAGAAGACGACAGACAACTCGCACTTTATTCTATTGCAATTAAAGAATTATTTGGACAAGACAAAGAAGTTTTACTAATCTGGCATTATCTCGCACACAATCAAAAAATAACTTCGCGAAGAACAAATGAACAACTTGAAGAATTAAAACAAGATATAATAAATTTAATTAATGAAATAGAATCCACAACAGAATTTCCTTCAAACAAATCAATTCTCTGTGACTGGTGTGAATACAAATCAATATGTCCTGAATTTGTAAAACAAAAAACACTTTGTAAAATTCAAAATTCAGAAGATAAAATTAATATTTCTGAATCTAAGGAAAATAATAAAGAACTAGATATTTGGGATTAAAAATAATTTATAATAAGATTTAAATATTAAATCTACATTAAATTAAAAAAGAGGAAAATGAAATCAAAAAATTTTGTATTAATATTATTATCAATTTTATTAATAACAACAATCTCTGCAAGTAATACATATTGTGTAACAGCAGAAGTGTCTGATATTACTCCAAGTTCAATTAAAATAAATGAAGAATTTACAATTGGAATTCAGATTGAAAATTGCGGAACAAAAATTCCCGAACAAGTTTCTTTTGAATTAATCAATCCTCCAACAGGAATAGAAATCAAAGAACCCTTAATAATTAATATTTCTAAATTATATTATGGAAATAGTGAAAGATTTATTAATTATCACATGAAAACAACCACAGATACAAAACCAGGAACATATGTAATTAAAACAAGATTATCTTATGGAGATTCAGAATTTTCAGTAACAAATAATTATAATATCACTTTTAATGTTATAGGAGATAAAGCTAAATTAAATATTGCTTCTGTAAAAACAACTCCTGTTCTAGCTTATGAAGGAGAAACTCTTGAATTAACATTAAGAATTGAAAATTTCGGAGAAGGAACTGCAAATGCTATAAAGGTTTATGCAGATCATCCTTTTCAAGGAATTAAAGAATCTTTCATAGGAACACTTAATGCAAATGAAGATGGCCCTGCAATTTTTACATTTATTGCAAATCAATCTGGAGAATTTAAAATTCCCATAAAAATTAATTACAAAGATGATTTTGGAGAAAATGAAGTTGTAACCCAAATTAGTATATCTATTTTAAAAAAAGAAGTAAATTGGATTTTAATTATAATTATAACTGCGATTATTTTAATTGCTATATGGGGAATTATAAATTATACAAAACTTAAGAAAAGTAAAAACAAAATAATACATCAACTTTTAAGTGGAAAACAAAAAGAAGAAAAAATCACAAATCCTAAAATAGTAAAAGAAAAGAAAAGAATTCAAAGAAAGAATATTAGTAAGAAATAAAATGCTTAATGAAATTAAAGTTGGATTTCTTAGCGCAAAAAGTTCTATAAAAAGAGGAAATAAAAAAACACTTGCATTCATAGTTTTTGTTCTGGCTCTTATATTTATGAATTTAGTATTTTTACCTTCAATGATGGGAGGAATGACAGGAATGTTCAATAACTTTATGATATATTCTTATGGAGACATTGTTATTGAACCTAATGAAGATAACACTTATATTGACAATGCAGATAATATTTTGCAAAAAGTCAGAGCAGTACAAGAAGTGAAATCTGCAACAAAAAGATTAGATGTTGCAGCATCAATTAAACATAAACAAAAAGTAGTTGGAGCTACTATAACAGGAGTATTACCTTCAGAAGAATATGATATTTCAAATTATCCTTATATTATAAGTGAAGGAGAATTTTTAGGAGATTTATCTCAAGACGAAATAATAATTGGAGCAATGCTTGCAGAAGGTTATTTTGGTTCTGAAATTTATGATAATTTAGGGCAAATAAAACCAGGATCATTTGTTAATGTAACTTATAGTAATAATGTTCAAAGAACATACAAAGTAAAAGGAATAATGGAAGGAACATTTGAACTTGTTGACTTAAATGCTTTAATTCATTATAAAGAAATACAAGAAGTATATGGCCTCGATAAAGGAAAGGCAACTAGTATTGTCACGAGAATTAAAAATCCAGATGATTCTGCAAATGTAAAAGAAAAATTAATTGGAGTTGGAATTAAAGAACCAGTTTTTACAAATAACGAAAAATCTGAAGCCATCTTAAAACAAGCAATGGAAACTTTAGATTTAGTAAATGTTATTTCAAAATATGTTAGTTTAATTGTAGGAGCTGCATTAATTTTAATTATTGTTTATATTAATGTATTAAACAGAAAAAAAGAAATTGGAATACTCAAAGCTACTGGAATCACTCCTAAATCAATAGTTTTCTCTTATGCACTCTTAAGTATATTTTACGTCTCTTTAGGAATAATTGGAGGATTAATATTATATTTTTTATTAATGTTTTATTTTACGGCAAATCCAGTAGTATTTTATGAAAGTATTGAAATTATTCCTGAAATCAGAGTTGGATTAATACTTCAAAGTATTTTTACTATGCTCATTATGTCTGTTATTGCAGGAATACTTCCTGCTTGGAGAGTTTCAAAAGAGAGTATATTGGAGGCAATTTGGGGAAGATGAAAGAAAAATCAATGATAAAAATTAAAGATTTAACAAGATATTATAAATCAGGAGAAGGAATTGTCAGAGCATTAAATGGAGTTTCTTTTGAAATAAAAAAAGGGGAATTCATTGCAATAATGGGACCAAGTGGAAGTGGAAAAACCACAATGTTAAGAATTTTGGGATTACTCGACAAACCAACAAAAGGAAAATACACAATTAATAATCTTAATGTAGTACATTTACCAGAAGAAGAAAGAAATTATTATAGATTAACTCAATTAGGTTATGTGTTTCAGGATTATGCTTTAATGGATGAAATGAGTGCTTTAGAAAATGTTTATGTTTTATCATTAATGGAAGGAAAATCAAAAAAAGAATCTATTGCAATAGCAAATTCTGCATTAATTAATGTAGGATTAGGAGATAAAGGTAATCGTGTTCCAGACCAACTTTCAGGAGGAGAAAAACAAAGAGTCGCTGTTGCAAGAGCTATTGCAAAAAAACCAAGAATTTTATTTGCAGACGAACCTTGTGCAAATCTTGATACTCAGACATCAAAACAAGTTTTAGAAGTTTTCAAAACATTGAATAAAAAATTCGGACAAACAATAGTGATGGTCACACATGAAGATTGGCATACAAAATATGTTTCACGAATTATTAATCTTAAAGACGGTTTAATTGTAGGGGATAAGAGGAAAAGAAAGTGATTTGGATATTTGGTGATTAGAAATCTAAATGATTTTTATCTTGGAAGTCCTTAATTATAAAATTATAGACCTCTATAAAATTACAACTTTCCTATTTAGTCCTCATCAACCCAATCAACTAAAACTTCAACACGAGAAATTTTGTATTTATCTCCAAACAATCTTTGTTTAGTATAATATTTAATATCTTCTACTCTCAAAGTAAAATCAAGATAATTAAAACATTCTCCTATATGTGGTAAATTTCCTTTACAATTGACAATTTTTGTTGGAATTTTATTCATTCCATTAATAAGAATATTATAATTCATATTCACTCCCCATCAACATCAATATCATTAACTTCATCAATATCATTAACTTCATCAACATTTTCTACTCCACTAACTGCAACACCTTCATCATGAACTTTAACTAAATCAGTAACATAATCTCCTTGATGAAGATTTACAATTCTAACTCCTTGTGTTGAACGTCCCATTACTCTTATATTCTTTAAAGTTGTTCTAATAACCATTCCTTTTGCAGTTGTAATTATAATTCCATCATCTCCATTTACAGAAGCTGTTGTAACTACTTCTCCTGTTTTATCTGAAACTTTTAAATTAATAACTCCTTTTCCTGCTCTTGCTGTTTTTCTATAATCTTCTACTGCAGTTCTCTTACCATAACCATTTTTTGTGATTGTCAAAACAGCCTCAGTATTCAAAATCTCTAAACTAACAACCTCATCATCTTTATCTAATTTTATTCCTGTAACTCCATAACTTGCTCTTCCCATATTTCTAACATTACCCTCGTTAAATCTAATTGCTTTTCCTTTTCTTGTCGCTAAAAAAACTTCCTGTCCTTTACCAACTAATTCAACTCCAATTAAAACATCAGAATTATCAGAAGGTAAATTAATTGCTCTAACTCCTGATGCTCTTGGTTTTGAAAAATTACTTAATGAAATTTTCTTAACTTGTCCTTTCTTTGTTGCCATAAATAAACCTTTCTCAAAACTATTTACAGAAATAACATTAGTAATTCTTTCATCTTTTAAATTAAGAATATTAATTATTGCTTTTCCTTTACTATATTTTTCAGCTTCAGGAATCTCATAAGTCTTTAACCATAAAACTCTTCCACGAGTAGTAAAGAACATTAAATAATCATGAGTCGAACAAGTTATAATCTGCTTTACAAAATCTCCTGTTGCAAGATTACTTCCAATCACTCCTTTTCCTCCTCTCCTTTGCTCTTTATAACTCTGAACATCCATTCTCTTACAATATCCTTTTTCAGTTATAGTTACAACAACTTCTTTTTTCTGAACTAAATCTTTTTCAGAAATCTCAGCAATTCTATCTAAAACACGTGTCTTTCTTTTATCTCCATAATTACTCTTTAATCCATTAACTTCTTTTACAATTATTTTTAAAACTTCATTAATATCTCCTAAAATCTTTTCAAATTCAAGAATTTTATTTCTTAATTCTTCTGCTTCTTTATCTAATTTATCAACTTCCAATGAAGTTAATTGCTGTAATTTAGTTTCTAATACTGCTTCTGCCTGTCTTCTGCTCAAACTATATTTATTCATTAAACCTTCCATTGCTTCAGACTTTGCCTTAGATTTTTTAATTAAACTAATAACTCCATCAATATCTTTCAAAGCAATCAATAATCCTTCAACAATTTCTTGTCTCTCTTTTGCTTTTTTTAATTCATATTGTGTTCTCTTTGTAATAATCAACTTTCTATGTTTTACATATTCTTCAAGAATAACTTTCAAATTCAAAATCTTTGGTTGTCCTCCAACTAAAGCAAGAAGATTTGCATTAAATGAATCTTGAAGCCGAGTATACTTGTAAAGAGAATTAATTATAAATTTAGAATTAGTTCCTTTTTTTAATTCCACTACAATTCTTATTTTTCCTTTAGAAGATTCATCCCTTAAATCAGAAATATTTTTAAGTTTTTTATTTTGAATTAAACTTGCAATCTGCTCAACTAAACTAGACTTATTTAACATATAAGGAATAGAAGTAATAATCACTGCTTCTTTTTTTCTTACTATATCTGTAGTTGTTTCTCCTCTTAAAATTAATCTCCCTCTTCCTGTTTTATATAAATTGAGTATATCTCCTTGCATTATTCCTCCAGTCGGAAAATCAGGACCAACCACAATTTTACAAAGTTCTTCAAAAGTTATTTGAGGATTCTTAATATAAGCAATAATTGCATCGCAAACTTCTGTCAAATTATGAGGAGGAATATTTGTAGCCATTCCAACTGCAATTCCTGTAGCACCATTTAACATCAAAGCAGGTAATTTACCGGGAAGCAACTCTGGCTCTTTCAATGAATTATCAAAATTAGGAATAAAATTCACAGTTTCTTTTTCAATATCTTGAAGTAACTCTGAAGAAATAGCCATTAATTTAGCTTCAGTATATCTATAAGCCGCAGGAGGATCTCCGTCGATTGAACCAAAATTACCTTGTCCAAAAACTAAAGGATATCTTAAAGAAAAATATTGAGCCATTCTAACCATTGCTTCATAAATTGCAGTATCTCCATGAGGATGAAACTTACCAATAACATCTCCTACGATTCTTGCACTTTTCTTTGTTTGAGTATTTGGTTTCAAACCCATTTGATGCATTGCATAAAGAATTCTTCTCTGAACAGGTTTCATACCATCTTCAATCGAAGGAATTGCACGAGAAACAATTACACTCATTGCATAATCTAAATATGACTTTTTCATTTCTTCAGAAATCTCTGTAGGAACTACACCTTGCTCTTCAACTAATTTTTTTTGTTCTTCCTCTGTCATTCTTCTTCCTCAAAATTTATTTTCAAAACATTTTTCTCATCAACTTCTAATTCTACAGGATTTTTTTCAACTTTTAATTCAGTTAATTTAATTATCCATTCTTCAATTTCCTCTTCTGTTAAACTAAATTCTGTTTCATCAACATTAATTTCCTCTTCAACATCTTCGGTTTCCTCACAAGAATCTTCTTCTAAATTTCCAGCTAAAAATTCTTGTTTTTCTTTTTCAAGTGCTTCAATATTTTTTTCTATATCTTCTGTCATCTTAAGCTACTTCCTCCCCTTTCTCATCAAGATATTTCATTCGTTTGGCTGACTGCGTTCGAGACGAACGAACTAAAAATTGTTTAACAATTTTTTGGCTATGCTGAAATATCTTAATCATGATACAGGTTCCTCCTTATCATCAAGATATTTCATAAATTCATCTTCTGTTAATTCTTTTTCATTAATATCTCTTCCAACCCATTTACATTTGTGGCATTGCCATTCTCTGCCTCCACCTTCCTCAGCGTCGCTATTACTCAAAACAATTCCTACATTATCACTTCCACATTCAGGACACTCTCTAACTCTAAAAGTTTTTTCTTCTTTCTTAATTTTTCCAACTTTGCCTTGAGCTTTTTCCCAATCTGCCTTTGAATCAAAACCTTCTGTTATCCACGCAGGTGTTTCTAATTTTTTCTTTTTTACCATTACTCTAATTTATCCTCCCAAACTTCTGTTTCATTATTCCAAAATTTAATTTCATTAGAACAATTATATTCTGAACAACTTAATGAAGGGTATGTAATATATTTTTTATCAGTATTCACACAAAGTTTTCTAATCTTATTATATTCAAATCCCTCTAAAGAACATTTTGGCCTTTCTTTCTCAGTACAATTACAATTATTTTTAAGCCAAGCTTCATAATTTTCCTGCTCTTTAATTGCATTTGCAGTCATAACTTTATTTACCACAATCACAACTCCAAGTAAAATCACAACAATTCCAAATATTAAAATTGTGTTTCTAAGTAATTTTTTATCCTTTGCGTCCATATTAAATATCTAAATTCGCCTCCTGTGCATTATCTGCAATAAATTCTTTTCTCCCTTGAACATCACTTCCCATCAACATTGAAAATGTTCTATCAGCTTCAACAGCATCTTCGATAAATATCTTTTTAATTTTTCTTGTCTTTGGATTCATAGTTGTTTCCCAAAGTTGAGTAGAACTCATTTCTCCCAACCCTTTAAACCTAGTAACATTTGAAGTTTCAATATTCTCTGTAAATTTTTTAAGTTCAACATCTGAGTAAACATAATGGTCCTTTTTTTTTCTAATTCTATACAAAGGAGGCATAGCAGCATAAATATTTCCGTTCTCAATTAATTGAGGCATAAATCTAAAGAAAAATGTCAAGAGTAAAGTTTTAATATGTTCTCCATCAACATCTGCATCTGCCATAAGTATTATTTTTTTATATCTTAATCTATTTATATCAAATTGTTCTCCTACTCCTGTTCCAATTACTGTAATCATATTTGCAATTTCTTCAGAAGATAATGCTTTAGCAGGATTTGCTTTTTCAACATTCAAAACTTTACCTCTCAAAGGAAGAATAGCTTGTGTCTCTTTATTTCTAGCATCTTTTGCACTTCCTCCTGCACTCATTCCTTCTACAAGATATAATTCAGTTTCATCAGATTTTCTCTTTGAACAATCTGCAAGTTTTCCAGGAAGACCACTTAATGAAAAAGCATTTTTTCTTCTAACTAAATCTTTAGCTTTCTTAGCAGCCAACCTCGCCTTTGCAGCATCTGTAGCTTTTGAAATAATTTTTTTAGCGACAGAAGGATTTTCTTCAAAAAATTCTGACAAAGCAGACATAACAATTGAATCAACAAAACCTTTTACATCACTATTTCCTAATTTAGTTTTTGTTTGCCCTTCAAATTGAGGTTCAGGAATTTTTATACTAATAATTGAAGTTAAACCTTCACGAACATCATTCCCAGAAAAAGTTTCTTTTTTTAATATTCCTTTCTTTTTTGCATAATCATTAACTACTCTTGTCAATGCAGTTTTAAAACCTGAAACATGAGTTCCTCCCTCAACTGTATTTATTGTATTAACAAAACCAAAAATATTCTCTTGATACCCTTCATTATACTGAACAGAAACTTCAACAACCATCTTATCAACTTCTTTCTTAAAATAAATCGGCTTATGTAAAACTTCTTTAGATTTATTAACCCATTTCACAAACTCAATTAAACCTCCTGCAGCAAAAAATTCTATTTGTTTATGTTTTATACTATCATTTAATTTTATCTTTAAACCAGCATTAAGAAAAGTTATTTCTCTAAATCTCGTCTCTAAAACCTTAGCATCAAACTCAAGTACAGAAAAAATCTCAGGATCTGGCCAGAAAGTAATTGTTGTTCCATTAGTAGTTGATTTTCCAACAACATTCAATTTTGTTTTAGCATATCCTCTTGAATATTCCTGCTCATAAATTTTTCCATCTCTTTTTACTTGAACAATTAATTTTTTTGAAAGAGCATTAACACAAGAAATACCTACTCCATGCAATCCTCCAGAAATAGCATAAGATTTTTTATCAAATTTTCCTCCTGCATGTAATTTAGTTAAAGCTACTTGGACAGCAGGAATTTTCAACTGAGCATGTAAATCTACAGGAATTCCTCTTCCATTATCTTCTACAGTAACAGAACCATCTTCATTTAAAGTTACTAAAATTTCTGAACCAAAACCAGCCATAGCCTCATCTACAGAATTATCTACAACTTCATAAACACAATGATGTAAACCCTCTTTACTAGTAGAACCAATATACATTGAAGGTCTTTTTCTTACTCCTTCTAATCCTTCTAAAACTTTTATTTGAGATGCGTCATATGTTTCAGTCATTTTTATAAATTTAATCTAAAAGATTTACCTAACTATTAATTATCTTCTAATATCTCTCTTAGATTCAGATTAATTATCTCAAAAAAAGAGCTTGATTATTTATAAACTTTTCTACCTAAAAAAAGAGTTTTATCGTCGGGAAAGATAAAAATTTAAAAAAGATTTATTTTAATACCTGTTTTATTTTTTTCTGCATTTCTAATTCTAAATCAAGCTTTTTCTGCTTCAATTCTTGCTCATGTTCTTGCATATGTTTTTTAAGATTAATTTCATATTCTGATTTTAATTGTTTTCTTAAAATAATCTCTTTTTTAGAAAGTTCTTCTAATAATTGTTTATGTGTTTCAATAATTAATTTATCATGCATTTTCTTTCTAACATCTTCTTTATACATTTCAAAATTTTCTTTTTTCTTATTAAAAT